>Ga0214544_1009262_pt1 | contig 15588 bp, 7 predicted proteins | sample CNSS3metaG_FD_160074 | JGI IMG/M metagenome (GOLD analysis project Ga0214544, IMG submission 160074) | Root nodule microbial communities from cowpea collected in UCLA plant growth center, Los Angeles, California, USA - CNSS3 | ecosystem: Host-associated > Plants > Roots > Nodule | place: USA...
TTTTCATTCTTTTAAATCTCATCACTTGGCCACCACCAGATCTTCGTGTTCTACCTCTCTTAGAGACTACTTCAAGGTAATTTGCTGTCAAACCTATCGGCCACAACCGATAGAGCATGTGCGGGAAACCATTGCTACGGATCACACACCGTAACGCCAGGTGGAGTTCCCAAATACAACATAAATCGCATTGTCCCAAGACTACCAAACTCGCCAGCTATTTACTGAGGAGGGCAATCTATTCGGACCCATCCGTACTGGCCACAACCAGCACACTCACATCGACAACACTCGCCAACCTGAGCTCAACTCAAAGGTTCCTCGTGTTCATCTGCCATCCCGAGCTCAACTCGAGGGATGCCATTCCGAGCTCAACTCGAGGAATGCTACGTGCTTAACCCCTATCCCGAGCTCAACTCAAGGGATAAGTTCCGAGCTCAACTCAAGGAACCCAGTAATCTTACCTTTGAAGCATCACAAAAAGCCTTATAGATCACACCTAAAAAGTCCAACAATTAGAACTTACAAGAACCAAATCGCCTAGCAAGGGACACGTACTGCTAGGCGCTACAGCTTCTAGACCGCCTGGCGGGGGACGTGTCCTGCCAGGCGCCAAGCGCCTCAAAACACGCAAACATAACAGCCACCGCCTGGCGGGTCAGCCCCCACCGCCAGGCGCCAACGCTTTAGACCTCACTGATGTTGTCACTACCGCTTGGCGGAATGCATCGCATCGCCAGGCGCCTCACGCCATGCGAACTCCCTGTTCTGTTGCTATCGCCTGGCGGGTTGAACCCCGCCGCCAGGCGCCATACCAGGACCTCGTCAGGTACTGATTTCTCTACACTCCCCTCAGTTAAGTCTCAATTCATGCATTTACACACCCTATAGTACACTTTTCCAATGGATATTATAACACCAAAATTTGTTTATACCAGTATGAGCCCTCTTATCCTATCATACTAGTGAATTACTTTACTTAAGATTAAATAACAATTCACCAAGCAACCAAATACAACTCATATACATTATATATCATACCCTGACCGTATTATGAGTAATTCATCCATTAAGCCCTCACAGGCATGTGACCCTATTTAATACTTAACCTGATTAAATTGTACCAACACCACTGCTTGCGTATTTCAACCATAAACCTTATCTGACAGATTTCTTTCCCTATTTACCCTATACTTCAAATCTTATCTCATTAACCAAACTTTACTCTCCACTCTTCTAAGTATCCAATTCATCTTTTTCCACCAATTTCTTCACACCTCTTCATGTCCACGAACTATCAGAACAACCAGCCCGAACCAACCCAACCAAAACCCCAAAACGCCACTGGTGCAACGCTGCCGCTTGGCGGTAACCTGTCTTCCGCTAGGCGGTGTATCAGACCTGGAAAAAAAACCAGTTTCTGTTACGCCTGCCAACATTCCCGTTCACTCTTATTTGCCTCTCTCGGTCCATTCTCTCCCATCTTGGCACAATAAATCCAACAATACAGCCCTCCAATTCAATACTAATTGTACCTAGCAAGGATCACAACAATTACCCCTCAATTGTACCCCAATTCCCGACCATAGGGCACTTAGCCACTGTTTCATTCACTTATGCCTACTAATGCTTAAAAATGTACATCATACGATATCAAAATCATTCGTTATTCACTACAGTTAGCTTTCTCACCTATCAGAAACAACCCAGGTCACAAAAATATTGATTCGAGCCAAAACTTGCTCGCATCGCCTGGTGGGTCACTGGCTACCACCAAGCGCTTCATCCAAAAGTAGAAAAATTGAGTGATTCGCTATGTGTCGCCTGGCGGCTGGGTATGTGCCGCCAGGCTGTTCCTTCTCCAGGAACTCAGAATTGCACAAAATGGTATGAGCCGCCTAGCGGCTTTGAAGGCCCGCCAAGCTGTTTCTGGAAAATTTCCAGAAAAGTGAAATTGTAAAGTTTTTTTTTAATCCAATAGAGGCATCCAAATAAACATTCAATCATACATATATTTAAGCACATATACATTAGCGAGTAAAACTCCCCTAACCTGGATACTTTTTGCCTATAAATGGATTGCTTGAGAGCTCCCAACGATCACCAATGGCCTTCCTTTTGGCTTCCACTCAATCCAGCCCCAAACCTCACTCAAAACTCACTAATCTCAACAATTTTCGTGCTCTGTTTCTGGAACCAATTTTAGCCTTGCAAAACCTTTTCCAAAACCTCACTTTTGCCTTTTAAATGGTGACTTAGAGCTAGGGAGAGGATCAAAAACGAAACTGCAACTTAATTTGAGTGTTAATGGCCATTCATTGTCCCATTATGGACTGTTTTACAGCCACTCTTGGCTGTTAGTTCCTCTAGGTTTTACGTTAACCCTTCACATTCAAGCCAAAGCCAAAAATAGAAAAAAGAGTGTTTAATTTGGGTTCTCCAAGGGTTGAACCCACAACTATGCAAATGCCAAATCAATGTCAAACCATCTTGCCAATTCATGTTTCATGCTAACAAATATAATCCAAATATCATATTATTTCACAGCTTGATTAACATATATTTAAAACAATAACACAAAATTGGCACACATAGGACTTGAATCTAAAGTCCTCTCACACAATCAAAGCATTCTCAACCATTTAAGCTAGTACTTTTCCACATCATACCAATCAGAATTTAATGTCATAAATACTCTTCCCATCAGCATTTATTAATTCATTATTTTTTTAATTAATTAAATTCCACGGGTCTTACAGTGTATCTTATTTAAAATAGTTAAATTAGTAAGTCAAAAGTCAAAAGGCAGAACCGAAACAGTAGGGCATTGAGAGAGTCAAGGGAATAATCGATTATCTCAAGTGATAATCGATTATGTCAGTAAAAAATGATTTTCGAGAAAAGTCATTATGATAATCGATTATCACTTATGATAATTGATATTATCAACGATAGTTGTGACTTGACTTTTCATATTCTTAACCTAATTTCGAAAGTTGCTTCTTTAAATGAAGGTGAGAGTTGCTTTTAGAAAATACAAAAGTTAATGTTTTCTTTGGTATGAAACAATAATCAATTATCATTAGTCTAAAGAGGTAAAAATCATTCATTTGGAATAATCGATTATCCTATCCTGATAATCGATTATCAGCAAATTTGAAAATTTCTATTCTTGGGTATGAAACAATAATCAATTATCCTGAGCTGATTATCAATTATCTTGCAAAGTAGGATGCGCATTTTCAAAATTATTGATCGATTGAGTGAGCTTTTCAAAAATTTAGACCATGACCAACAACTAGGTACTTCATACATGCAAATTAGTACGTTGGAGCTCATTTTGTTAATATAACTTTCCCTTCTTTAAATAAACAATTATTGTTTTCTTCTTTAATCTTTAGAATCACTTTTGATTTAAGGGGAGTTTATCTCTTTAATTTTTTTTACCATAAAAAGGGGGAGAAAATTGAAATTTTTATTATAAAAGTCTCAATTAAGAGGGAGTTCAATTTTAATAAGTTATCTATTTTAGGGGAAGCTATCTTAAGAATTCCTTTTTTTTATTATGATAAAAAAGGGGGAGATATATTTTCGTTGATATCTTGTGATAACTTGTACCTTTTTTAGGGGAAGATATATGTTTATTGATATCTTGTAATACATTGTGTTTTAAAAAGGGGGAGAAAAGTAATTTATCTCTCTTCTGGATTAACTACTATTTTCTCTTAAGTTGTTGATTAAGAACTATCACAAGCCTTCAAAAAAATTTGATCATCATAAAAAAAGGGAGATTGTTGACAAAAGAAGAAGATGAACATCTTGCTTCAATAAAGAATTTTGATGATGATGACTTATGAAGAACTATGGAAGATTTAATGATGATTCATGGAAAAGTGTTGAAGACTTAAAGAATGCTTGGATTTAAGAGATACATTAAAAACTTAAGATTTTAATAGTTTAGTTGTTGAAGTTTTGTAATTTGGGTATCTTATTTAAAATAGTTAAATTAGTAGGTCAAGAGTCAAAAGGCAGAACCTAAGTAGTAGAGCACTAAGAGAGTTTTAATTTTATCAAAACTCAATGGAATAATCGATTATCTCAGTAAAAAAAATGATTTTCGAGAAAAGCCATTGTGATAATCGATTATCACTTATGATAATCGATTATCAACGGTAGTTGTGATCTGACTTTTCATATTCTTAACCTAATTTTGAAAGTGGCTTCTATAAATAAGTTGAAAGTTCTTTTTAGAAAATATAGAAGTTAGAGAAGTTTTAGTACTTGAGAACTCTTTATAAGAATACTTTGAAAAACCTAGTGTGGGTAGAGCAAGAACTTTCATCAAGTGGGTTCTTGTGTGATTGAGTATTGTTGTTGTTGCTAGGAGATGTCGTTAATCCTTTGTATGATTCAGAGGAGGTGGTCATTTCTTATGGATTCATGAAAGGTGTTTGTTCATCTCTTATGTGACTCAAGAGAGGTGTCTTCATCCTTTGTGGGATTCAAAGGAGGTGTCACCCCTTTGTGGATTTTAAGGGAGGTGTCATTCATCTCTTGTGGATTCAAGAGATGTGCTTTCTATCCTAAACTATTCATATTTTTATTTATAATGAGTCTATTTTTAGTGATTGAGTTAATCTCATTTTTGAGAGATTAGTAACTAGATGTATGGTCTTTTGATCCGAACAATATAAATGCATTGTGTCAATCTTCTCTTTCCTTACTTTATTTTATCATTTGCAGTTACATTAAAGAGAAGAATTTTTAATTGAAATGTTAAATTTTGGGAAAATTTTAAAAGCACAATTTTTATTAACAAACCAATTCACCCCCCTCTTGGGTTTTGTCTACATGCGAACATTCTACTGCATGGTTCTAACAAAATCTACATCCCTCTACCGCAATAGGACACTCAAAGCAAACTTTTGAGGTAGACACTTGACCAAGGGTTGGAATTGTCAATATTAAATCAAACTACAACTATCTAACTATTAGACTCAACTCTTCCAAAAAAGCTCTTGGCACAAAAAAGTGTCTCACTGGAATTATATAGCATTTTAAACTTTTAATCAACTATACAACATACACCAAGAATCAAATTAGCTTATCTAACAACCTCCATTCTTGACAAAACATACACTCTTCTAGATGTCTTGGGTGATCTCATAATCTTTTTCCTTGCTACTATTTTTGTTGTGGTGATATGGCAATAATGGCAGATCCTCTATTGTTAGGGCAATCTTTAGCAAAATTCCATTTTCTTTTATAGGTGAAACGCTAAACTAAACTCATGTTTTGGGGACAATCTTTCCTCAAATAAGCTCCATCACACTGAAAATATGACACCCCTCTAGCCTGCTACTATTGTGGATGATAAGATGTCCCATTATAACACCTCAAAATCCCATGTGCTATTGTATACGACTGGATTGCTCCTCATGATGGTAGTAGTTTCAAAAGAAAAGAATATGTTTCAAAATCACTAATTTTGTTGGCACTACACTTCACACATTACTACATAGTAGTATTCCACCTTAGGAATTACTACACTCACATTTGCACATAATTCATATCAAATCGCACCATACAACATATAAGTTGAAGATTAGATTTACACATTCAAAAATATGATTCTCACTCAACGAATGAATGTCTCACTAATGAGTCCCCATTGGAATGAGACTTGCCCATTGGTGGCATCGCTCATACGATAAATATATGTCCCTGATGCTCTCTATCTTATCATAAACCTTTCTAGCTTAGTGAACTACATGTTTGCCTGGTGAGAGAGTACTAAGACTAAATTCTTTGAAAAATCACCCAATGTATATCCTCTCGATCAATGAGTCAAGCACATGTCTCGCTCTCAAGTTTTTTATATTTTCATTTTCGCTCAACTAGTCTTTTACTCTCTCAACAAACATATGTATTAGCACCATTTTTAACAAGTTTTCCCAATGAGTGGTAGTTCGCCTAGTGAGTAAAATTGTCTTCTCTATCAATGAGTCGCATACTTGTCCAACGAGTCTGCATAATTTTACAAAACTAGTTTTGATAAGTTGTGTTCCTAACAAATCTATCGAGGTATTCCACTCATTTTTAAGAGGAAAATACGCACGTTAAAATTCTATCAATGCCTCAAACAAATCTAGCCAGGTTGCACAACCAATCATAATCACCATTAGTGCAGAAAAAGCTCAAAATACATACTAAACATAATTTTAAATCATATTTCAACATAATAAAGCATCTTATTCCACCACCACACAATTCAATATCATCGCATAACATTAGTGTTTATATCTAAATTAGCTTTCCTGACCTAGTGTAGAAAACACCCTTGAGTCAAAGTTGCTTCTATAACTCTATAACTCACAAGATACTCTAACTACCTACACAAATATCATATCAAAGAATTGAGCATACCACTATACAGATAATCACTTTGAGTTAATTTGAGGTACATGCATGGTCCTTATAGCCATATGCACCTCAAAATGCTAAAATTCTTCTAAAAATAGAGCAAAACTGAACTTACCTTGTTTTCAATTCTAATCAAGCATATATGTAGAGTTTTCTAATGTGAATTCACTAGTGGTTCTTGATCTTCAAACATATAAACGACTGAGTCAGAAACTTAAAGAGAAAGTAAAAGAATTTTGAAAGTCGATTATTAAAAGAATATTTATAGTTCAACATTTTAATAATAAAATAATTGAATATCATATTTTAAAAATTATATCTACGACTCTTTACCATCTTTTCTAGATTCTTAGAGAAATGAAGAGAAAAAGAGTGAAAGTAGGATTGTTTAAATTATGTGAAAGATAGTGACATGTGAGTAAAGTTTTTTAGTAAATTTGATTAGTATGCTAGAATAAAATTAGAAGTATATTAATATATTTGAAGAATCATTTATAAAATAATTTAACATAAAAAATAAAATTTCAAAAATGTAATTTAAAGTTAAAATTACATTTAGATTAAAATATAAAATTTCAATAAAAACATTATATTTCGAATAAAAATATATTAAAAGTATCAAAATTTAAATTGGTTAATATAATTTTTTATTATTTTAATATTTTATTTATTTATTTTAATATAAAAATATATTAAAAAAATATTAAATTTATTTTAATTATTATTTTAACATATATTTATATTTTTTAATTATTTATTATGTTAGAATGAAAAAATAAATGTGTTTTATAGTTTATTTAATTTTAATCTATTAAATTTTTGTAATGACCGTCACATGATTTTATAAGTGAAAGTTAATATAAACTTTAAAGAAACAATGATTTCCTCCGCATATAAGTATCGAAAGTTTGAGATTAAATTACTCTTTGGTTTTTCTATTTGTCAAGAAATTTCAGTTTGGTCCTTAAGTTTTTCGTTCTCTCAATTTGGTCTTCATTTTCTGAAAAATAATTCAATTTGGTCATCGCCGTTAATTTTCACCAGACGGTGTTAAACTCAACGTCACGTGTCAATTTCTGGTTTTTTTTAATTTTTTGAATTTTTTGAATTTTTTGAATTTTTTTTGAATTTTTTTTATTTTTTACACGTGTCACTTCACAGTTGTGTCACATGTCAAAACGACTCAATTTGGTCCCTATATTTGTTTTTAGTTTCAACTTAGTCCCATTTTTGTAAAAATGAATCAATATTGTCCCTCCTTAGATTGACACTCAATTTAATTTTTGTATACAACTTATGATGATATTCTTAATAAAATTGACATTTTTATTAAATATTTGTAGAAATATTTTTAAACAAGTTTTTTTTTAATTTTATTATTAAATAAAGTTAAACCCGAAACTTAATTTCAAAAATTAACAATTTTGTCATCATATATAAAGACATCAAATGCATTATATTATACAAACTTAGTGAAAATTAAAAATCAAATAACTTGTCACACATAAGTTTAGGAACTAAATTTAAAGTTCAAAACAAAACCAAAGTCTAATGCTTTGTACAAAATTTAAAGTTAATTTATAATATTTATAGAAATATTTAATAAAAACGTTAATTTTAGTAAGAATATCACCATAAGATTTATAAAAGAATAAATTTAGTGTCAATTTAAAGAAGGACAATATTACTTCATTTTTACAAAAATTGGGACTAAATTGCAACTAAAAATAAATATTGGGACCAAATTGAGTCACTTTGATATGTGTAAAAAATTCAAAAAATTCAAAAAAATTCAAAAAATTCAAAAAAAAAACAGAAATTGACAAGTGGTGTAACACTCCCATTTAATTAATAGTAGAAATTAAAGGAAACGTCACAACATAATAGGATAGCAGCGCAGTCTTATATGTTTTCCACAAAACGCCTCACGATGAAACAAGGCATACCAAGACGTTAACTAAGCAAATACGGGAAACCAAACAGAAATAGAAGTTTAGCGGGTAGCCAAATACATGGGCTGTGGCCCCCAAAAGAAAGCTTAAAACAAAAGGAAAATTCAGCCCAAATGGCTAAGCAGCGGAGTCACCATTCCTTTGTTGACCACGAGGACCTCGCCCATCTACTCCCATCAATTTAATCGATGATCATCGCAAGAAGAAGAACCACATACAAGATAACCAGACAACAAACAGGGTAAGCTAGAGTAAAACAGTTCATCAAGTAGCCACACATCAATGCACAATCCAACATTTTATATATATCACCTAAACATGTTCTGACTTCACAAACAATACACTAGACCCTGACTCGACTCATCCAGATACGTATAGTCTGGTCGGATTCAGCGGATGCTCGCACTTGTGGTGGATACCTCTGCTCACCCCCGAGCTATGTGTCACAAGTGTTACAATGAATCAATCCCTCACCACAAGGTTAGCCCTTAATGAATTTTGGGCCTCCTGCTACTCTCACCACAAGAATCAGTCCGCTCTAAGTGAGACTAACTGACTCCTTAGAGTGTCAGGATGCAACCTTACCTTGAATCCTTACTAGACCATACAGATGGGGCACCACCATGAACACCCACTAACAGGGGTCATGGAATTACGTCCCGACCACTGAAGCGCAACCCCGGAGGTCTCACCTAGAGACTCCAAGGAATTACACACTGACACGGACTAAAAATCATACATCAACAATAAGAGAACATTAATCATGCTTACAATTTCGTACCAACCCCTGAAAATGAATCCTCATTCGAATCCCATGTTGAATCCATACCACTGGTCATTTCCACCCCATGACTATAGGGTCTCATCTAATAACAATATCATGCCCCCTTTAATTCCAACCCATTCATTGATTTCACATGCCAAGATTCTTCAATTACATGTATCCAATTTATAATACAGAACATACCATGCCTTTCATTTCACAGATTTCATACATCACACAAACACATCATAAACCAACAATACAATTTACAATTTAGCAAAGTTCCCCCAACCCGCAACGCATCTCGCTCAAGTCAAGAGCCCTCGCTCAGGTGAGAGGGGTACTCTCGCGCGATAGACTCTCACTTGGGCGAGATCGCAACTTGTGTTGGGACTTTCTCGCAGGCTCGCTTAGGCGAGTCCTGGCTCGCCTGGGCGAGACAACCTCTCGCCCAACAGTGACGTCCCTCGCCTAGGCTAGACCACAACAGCATTCCAGGCCTTCACTCCTCCTCGCTTAGGGGAGTGGCTCTCGCCTGAGCGAGACTGGGCCTCGCTCAAAACCAGAGTCCTCCGCCTGGGCGAGGTTTCACGAACCCTTAGTTTACTCCTACAAGTCTCGCCTGGACGAGTTACTCTCGCCTGGGCGAGATTGACAGATCCCACCACTGCTCCTCCTGCAACAATCACATGCTCGCACCCAAAAGACAGTACATGGCAGTTCACGCATTCAACATAATCATATAGTGCATACAACATCTAACAAACTCTAACTCAACCATAAAACAATCAGGACTCAGGCTCTAACTTCCTCGTACCTGGAAAAAGTTTAGCTAAGACCCCGACGACACAACCACGAGCGTAGCAGCTCTAAGGATGAACTATGGGCTGAAATAGGGGTGGGACAGAACCAGAAAATGAAGTTAACAGAGGCTTTTAACCGAAATTACGAAAAGATGGTAAAAGGGAACCAGCACGGCTAGAAGAGATAATTACATGGAGCATAAGTTCTCTTAGCTCAACGTGACAGTTGAAGCAAACCCTAGCGGAGGGGTTGACGGCTGCAGTTTTAGGTTCTCTGAAATGAATGGAAAATGTGACTTAGGGCAACTAAGAATGATTTTATCTATTGGGCCAACCCTTAGGTCCATTTACAAGGGCAGCCCTTTAGTTTAGGACAGGAAGATAAAGAATAATCTTAACGGGCTTTACAAGTGGCGTTGACTTTAACACTATCTGGTCAAAATTAACGGCGAGAATCAAATTGAATGATTTTTAAGAAAATAAGGACCAAATTGAGACGACGAAAAACTTGAGGACTAAACTGAAATATTTTGACAAATAAAGAGATCAAAAGAGTAGTTTAACCAAAGTTTGACGCATATACTATTTTTTTAATGTTATATTTCTTTTATATTTTTTCGCTTGTTAAATTTCCATCCCAAGCGCTGGAAACAAAATCTTCAAAATTGAATAAATCTACTCATTTGATCTTGACTCTTTTCTTTTGAAGTAACAGTATAGTTGACTTAAATAATATCAATACATTTATGTCTACTCAATCAAAATGATGATTGTATGTGAATCCCATAACTTAACATAACATAATTACTATTTCTTCTTACCTGAATTTTAAGACGGGTGTAGCTGAAGGGTCTTATAGGTAATGTTCGTGGTTGATCGAGAGAGGGGATCCATTTACAAAAAACACTCCGATATTCATGTCAGTAAGAATTGTGGATGTCTTCGTGTTAAAATAATGTCAATATTAATAGAAGGGTCTACATGTTAATAATGTGATTAAGCTGTAGTGATTATGATAATAAATACCTACCTATATTTAAGATATATCTAATCTATCGAGATATTGTTCATTAACGCATGATCTTAAGTGATGAGAGAAGTCTTAATAACCACTTGATTATGATTTGGACCCATCATATCTAAATAGGCCGATGTATGTTAAGTATCAAAAACACTAAAAATGTTGAAAAATATCAAATTTAGATGACCAACAATTTCTTTAACTTCAAACATTAATTATTCACCCGCTCCACATTCAACCTAAGCTAGTTGATACACTATTTAAAAAAGTTAGAAATGAAATGAGAAAAGTTGAAGTTGGAGCTTTGTGCTTATAATTTATTGCCTCATATCCATAGCTAGGTGTCTATTGAGGAAAGGCAAGCATCACGATCCATCCGAATATTCCAGAAGAAAGGGCCACATTCTTTTATTCTTCTCTAACTTATCTATGAGCAATGTGCTAGTATATTCTCTTTTCTTTATCTTATCTTCTTGTGTGCATGGACCTAACCTTCTCCAAGATTCCACATAGCCTCAACAAATACAACTTAAACTACAAGTTTAATAGTGCCACAATTTTGGTGCATGTGATACTGGGACCTACCAATTACTTAGCATCCACATATACATAATATATGATGTATAATAATTAACTAAAGGATATTCCCAATGCAAATTCCATTGAATTTTTCTTCTTTTTCTCTTCTATACTTTGTTCATGCATGATCTAGCCAATCACTAATCACGATCCATCTTAAAGTTGTAGGGGCACAAGGACGGATCTTCCAAATCATCATTTATATATTGTTAAGCTTTTGCATTATATTATAACCATCATATATAGAAATTGTAAGTGAAATTTTTTGAATTTTTTTCTATAAAGGGATTTAACATTAATGAGTCATGGAAAAATCATATGAAAAATCATAATATCATTTTCAATTCAACATATCTAAAATTCGTGTATGTGGGTCATTTTTTTTTCTTATATATTACTTAAATTTATCATTCTTGTTACTTAATGTAGGATATTTCATCCAAACTTAAATTCTTAATAAAAGTATTTATATGATATCTTGTAAATTTTTTTCTATAATATCTCTAAAACTAATATGTAATTGGGATTTTCATAACAGTAATTTAGTGAATCTAAAAAAAGTTAATTTTTTATATTATTCGTGTCTATATTGGTTTTAAGAACAATATATAAAAAAGTTCTACTATAGCATATGATTTCTTGTTCATAATTATTTTCTTATTCCATATAAAAATCTTGTTTGAACCTAGATGTATGTTAATTACAATGACCATATATATATATATATATATATATATATATATATACTTCTGGGTTCTGAATTATATGAAGGGAGTGAATGATACATATTCTAATAATTAGTTGGTCCACGTTTTGTTTGGAAAGTTGGTGGTGTTATATAAGAATATTAATTACTTGGTTTCTTTGTACATGGACTGTTGCAAGGGATTGTGAATTTTAGATACTATAAAATTGGGGAGATCAGTTGAAATTTGCCCCTTCAGTGAACATATGGACATGTGACCTTTATGATTCCATAAAGATGGGAATTCTATATTTATTTATTGCATACATTGGGTTATTAGTTTTTTCTTATATTAAATAATTCTTAATTAGATAACGAATTGGTTTGTCATTATGATTTTATATTTAACATTTATTATTTAAATATTTGAAACGGTTGATGAAATTCTTTTCTTGATTTTTTTTTTCTTTTAAAGAGTACTTCCTATCAATGACATAAATAGTCTTCATAAAAGAGTTTGAGAAATACGTGTATTTTCAAGATGCAGATTTTTGCATGATTCACTATAACTATGTTTTTAACGTATTGAAATGTGTAGGATATAAATGATCTTTTATTTTTTAAATATGCCATTTGGTTCGAAAATGTGAATAAGAAGGGAATGTAGAGTTATAATGAGAACTACTCCATTTTTATCTGGAGTCTTTTGTCCAATTTAGAGATGATTTTTCAATATTTCGACATTTTTTTTCTTTATTCCATCTACTACCCATAAAATTATAAAACCATGTTAGTTATTAATATTTTTTCCCTTTTTAACTAAGTCAAATGAACAACTCCTTTCAACCTATTAAAATCTTTCCTTTCATGTCTTCTTTAAATAAAAAAGACAAATTTATATATATTTTTAAATTAAAATGACTCACCATTCAAATCAACAAGACTTTTTAAAAGTATTCAGTAAAATGTCAGATCAAATCTGACATGGAAGAAATAAATTAAGCGTGTTGAACAATAAATGGCACTTGACTCATTTTCGTTCTTATCTAAATGTAGTTAATTGATTCCCATAGTTGAATAATTGTAAAAGGAATCAATATCTTCCATTAATGAATGAAAGTTACCTTATGAAAAGGCAAAAAGGAAAAACATTGCAAGACGAGCATGTCAGAAACAATTGCTTACACATTTATTGAATTACTGTTTGGGAAGGAATTCCTAAGTGATTGTTAGTCAAAGCCATAGTTTTAGTCCTTGGGATAGTAGAGGTGGCATGCATTTAATAAACAAAGAGGAAAATAATTGATAATAAACAGTGCAGAAGAATATATGAAGCATTTTGAAAAGAGATAGGTTCAAATGTAAGGATGTATAAAATAATAGTCTTAGGTAGAAAACATGGAGGGTTCATATAGTTCTCTTGCGTGATCAATGACAAAAAGAAGTTAGGGGGAAGATTTAACTAATATTAGGAAGTAATGAGGTAATATATAGTGCATGATAGAGGATTTTAAGGCAATAAGAGATTAGGAAGAAAGAAAGGGGTTAGAGAATGACCGTAGAACTAGATGGGAAATAAAAGGTTTAACAAGTTTTAAGATAATATAGAAATATACATACATACCAATAGTAAAGAAAAAATACACTTAATATAAATATAATGGTACAACAAAAAATAGGTTCAGTAGGACATTAATAGTACAAGAATAATTGTACATATGGTCAAGTTGTAAATAATATATTATACTATTGGATTATTGTGCCTTGGTACTCAAGAGTCCAGGTGGGATGAGATTGGACAACGAAAGTATAATGAGAAGAGAAATAGAGAGTTTAACGAGTTTTTGTATGATGTAGAAATATATTGAAAATGTACTTTTATACACTTTTATTTATATTTAATTTAAGCTATCTTGAAGTATAATTGATTTTAAATCCATATTTTAGTTGGTATTTTTTTTAATTGGGATAAAATGAGTTTTAAATGAATTTATGTACTAAAATCAACTTTCTAAACCATGTTAGAAGATAGGTCTTCCAGGCAAACAATATGTACTAGACACTCTAGTTAGAAGAGTCTAATTAGAGAGTTTAGTATATAAAATTTTCCTAGTGTAGTATAGTGAAGGGTTTTGGCACCGAAGACTTTTTTTCTATTATACTTCAACAATACAACTGAAACATATCTAGGTAAGATAAAAAACGGGAGTTTAGGTTTTGATTCCTAACTGAAGCCTACACATCAAGAATACACTTCGGTTGGTGAGACAATGAAGCAAAGAGCGATTAAAAATAAAAAATAAAATAAAAGCAATAGGTTTTGGTCAAACGCAAGTAAGAACAAGAGCGAGAGCATGGACGAGAGAGACCATGAACAACCGCTCTAACATAAACCAACAACCAAGATAACAACAATGTTATGACGTATCAACACAACAAATCCAATATTGAGTACTAAGGTTAATCCATGCTATTGAGTACTAAGACACAATAATCCAATGTTGTGCCATATAATGTATACTATTTACAAATTGACCATATGTGCAATTACTCTTGTAATATCATTACTTGAACCTGTATTTTGTTGTACCATTATATTAAGTGTATTTTTTCCTCTATTAGTGGTGTGTGTATATTTTTACATTATGTGAAAACTTGTTAAACCCTTTTATTTTCTATCTAGTTTTACTATCATTGTCCAATCAATTTCTTTCCTCAGGATCTCTTATTGCCTTAAAATTATCTAACATACACTATGATATTTCCTTATGACTTCATAATAATAATTAAATCTTCCCTTAACTTCTTTATGTCATTGATCATGCATGAGGACTAAACATTTATTATAATTATATATTCACCTCCATATTTTATACTAAGACTATGAATCCTTTATTATTTTAGATATCTATTTAATTGTTATGCTTGGTGCACTACAAGAAAAAATATTTTTAACGGAGGTTTATTTTTACATTACCCAGGGTTAAAACTTCTAGTAAGTTCTTTACCCGGAGTTTCGATTTCTCCCGCTAAACCATCCCTGGAGAATGTGTTAGTCGAGGTTTTTACGAACCCCAGGAATCACCAATCAATAACGGAGGTTTTTTATCCTTTTGTATTTAACATAGATTTTAAAATCTCAGTTAAGTTTTGTGGGTTTAAAACCCCCGGTTAATTACCATGAATTTTGAAACTTTCGTAAAATATCATAGATTTTGAAACCTCCATAAAATATTATGGGTTTTAGAACCTCCATAAAATAACATAGGTTTCAGAACCCCCATAAAATACCATGGGTTTCAAAACCCCCTAAAATACCCTGGGCTTCAAAACCTCCGTAAAATACTATAGGTTTCAAAACC
>Ga0214544_1009263_pt1 | contig 15588 bp, 7 predicted proteins | sample CNSS3metaG_FD_160074 | JGI IMG/M metagenome (GOLD analysis project Ga0214544, IMG submission 160074) | Root nodule microbial communities from cowpea collected in UCLA plant growth center, Los Angeles, California, USA - CNSS3 | ecosystem: Host-associated > Plants > Roots > Nodule | place: USA...
AGAAAAAAAAAAAAAAAAAGAACATGGTCTTGTGTTGTTGTGTTTGGTGGGGGTTTGAGAGGAGCAAATAATGCAATGCTGAAGGAAGTTCGTTTGGGGAAATTCTCAATTTCACATGGTTGGTGTATTCAGTTTCCTAATGCATGGCAACTTGACTGTTTTTATGTCTCAGTTCAGCTGAGTTTGTCTCCAGCTTGTGGCAATCCGTGGCTGTTTTCTGTTGTTGCATTTGGTGCAGGCAATTGTGTTCCTGTGTCTGGCTATATGAACATATTATTCGGCAATGTACATATTCTTGGAGTTTGTCTCAGATCTATCATTACTGTTTCTTACAATAACATTAATAATATTTAGTATATCATTGTGAATAATATACCACCAACCACTTTCTCTTATCCTCGTATATTATGTATTATCAATGATGATGGCATCTACTCTCAGAATGTTTGAATGACTTTTATGGGGTTGATTTTAGATTCTTAGAATGTAAATTCAAAACCAAAGTGGCTCCTCACTTTTCTTAAAGGGGTATTTTCATTTATTTCAATAAATTTTTCGATTAAATTTGTCAAAATAAATTTACCAATTGACATATGTTTGTCGTGTTTCTCATTCAAGAAGCTTTGGTGCGATGGTCAGTTTTTTCAATAAAACTTCCAGAAGAGAAAAAACAAAATAAATTAAATTTTCCATAAACTCAAAGTAGAAGTTTTTCTTCTCTTTTAAGTTTTCAAAGTTTCTATTTTTAAATTTTACATAAATTGATCTTAGTTTACATTAAACATATAAACAGTAAAGATATTAAATGAAATTGCAAGAAACCACATGTGCTGGTGTAAACTAGCCTAAAAGCTACCATTGAGTAAACTTTCTTTGAATTCATTTGAATTAAGTGAGAATGAAACAAGAAAAATGTAGGAATAGTTGTAGCATAATGGGGAAAATAATGTCTTTTTCTTTTCCTTTAGAGGTTTTATAACTGATATTCTAACTCGTATTTTAAGTTAACTGTGATTTTTAGGGTCGATGTTAAAGTTATCAAACTATTCAGATCAATTAAAAACAAAAATTAAAAAAACATTGATGAATTCAATTTATATCAATTTTTACACTGATAATCAACGGATAGGCCATTTTTTCCTGCACCTCCTTTTTTCTTTCTGCACCCCTAATTTTCATAATCCCGCTTTTATTCCTAGCATTAAAAACCCTAATTAGTTTTTTTGTCTTTCTTCTCCACTTTTCTCTTCATACTCCTCTTCCTCGTAATGGAGTCGTGGAGGTGCAGAACAACACTGCTGTAATGGATGGACAACAAGAGAGGGAAATTAACTCTAATATTTACATTTTTAATTTTTAATAACTTTTAACTTAATGGTATTTTGGTCATTTAGTTTTAATATCTATCCGTTATCCGTTCTTCGGTTTAATAAAATGGTTACTTATGAATACATATTTCTATTTTGCTTTTTAAAATTTTTAAATAAAATTACTTAAAAATAAATCTTAAAAATCTTAATTTAGATAAAAGTACATTTCAAATCAAATTAATTAACAAAATATCAATGTATATAAATTTGTCCTTTCTAACAAACAAATTTAAATGAGTTGTCTTAATATATAAATTTTAAAAAATTAATATTTTATAAAAGGGTTAAATATGTTTTTGGTCCCTTAACTTTTAGTGAGTTTTGAAATTAGTCAATTTTAAAATTTTGTACCAATTTTGTCTTTCATCTTTCGAAATAGGTGGATTTAATCCTTTTAATCAAATTTTGTCAAGTTTATTTGACATTTCAAACGCGTTTCATAATATTATTTGACTTAACATTAAAGCAAAAATATGTCAAACAGTATAAACAACTCAAATTCAATCCTGAAATGTGTTCGAAACATCAAATAAACCTAACAAAATTCGATTAAAATGATTAAATTCATGTATTTCGAAAGATGAATGACTAAATTGGTCTAAAATTTTGAAATATATTAATTTTAAAATTCACTGAAAATTAAAGGCCTAAAAATATAATTAACCCTTTATAAAATAACTTTAATTTTATATGTTCAAAAAAATCAAAATATATAAAGTCAAACCTTAAACAATTTTTAAATAAAAAATATTCAAATAAAATTCACTAATAATTATTAACCGATAGTAGATATTTGCGGGTTCTATATCCTAATATCTGTATCTACCCAATAGCAAATGAGTAAATTAATATATCCTGATATAATCTTTAGTCATAAAAATTCACATATTCCTTGAGTCATTGCTTGAAATTCTGTTTCAGCACTTGATCTAGCCATCATATTTTGACCACATTTTGTTTTTTTCTTCTTCCAAGTCATCAAATTTCCAAAAAAATGTGTAATATCTAGTAGCTGATTTCATATCCACAACTGTCCTAACATAATATACGTTTGTATATACTTCAATACTTACACTCTTATTTAGTGCATTGGTATTTTGCTTCAATTTTGACAATTATTGTACCTTCTTCCTCTAGGTAGTGGTTTCTCTTCTTGTGACAGAGGGTTTTATTTTTTATGATCAACATGAAGGGCATAATAATAGAACTTTTGTTAAGTAAAAAAAAAATGTTATAATCCTGTTGGTTTAAAAAGTAACCAGCCATAGAAATAAATACTTGTACTTATTATCCATATATATTCATTAATTATATTTATTTAGTATTCATTAATTATATTCATTTAGTATCCGTTACCAATTTTATACAAAAATATTTTTGTTATATTCCGGAATATGTGTACCGAACTAATATTAATTGATAATCAATATATGTCTTCAATACGTGAAGTTTAAAAATAAATGAAAAGTGAGTCATATAAGATTCAACTTATATTTTTAAGTTTTGAGATAATAAAAAATAGAACTCAAAGATAAAAAAATTTAAATATGTTCACTAATGGAAACAAATTTAATTTATAAAACTAAGTGTGAAAATATACATTTATGAATAAAAAGAAACACAAGAACACAAACAAGACAAGAAGAGATAAAATAGGTGTGAAAAATTACAAATCAAAAAGAAAAGAGAAAAGATAAAAAGACTTAGGTGATGGAAAATGGTGTGCCACTTGTAAAATAAAGAGTTACAACCATGGCACTAGTAGAAAAATAATTTCTAGTGGCAGAAAAATAAAGGCTCTAAGAATAATCACTTGTACTCTTAAGAATATAAGACTCTAATTTTTTTTTTCCTTAGTCACAAGTGCCTACTTTCTCTCAATATTTCAACATCTCTCTGGTTCGTCGGTGCTGCTCGTCGCCTCTGGTTCGCCTTCATTGTCGTCTTCGTTCGAAGTTCCGACGCCATCATCCTCTGTTCGAAGTTTTGACTCGCCCGCAGCGATTATTTCTCCTTTGTTTCTTTAACCGTCCAACCTTTTTCTTCCTCTTTTTCTTTGTGATTTAATACAACAGAGTATGTGTGAATGAACTGAGGTGCGGGTTGGAGTGAGTATGGTGTTTGGGTGTATTTTTTGTATGCAGGTTGAAGTGTAAAGGAGCAGTGGGTTTGGGGATTCTGTGTTGGTTATGCACGACTGGTGTTAGAGATTGAATGATTATGAATGATTGTAAAAGGAGACGATGGTGGTCGGGAAGATGAAGATGAGATAATGGTGAAAAAAGGGTTCTAAAAAGGCCATTGTTTTTATGCTTTGGGTGCGTGAGTGTTTATGTGTAATAGACATTGAATTTGAGAATGGAACTCAGGCAAAAAGGCTGGGTTGTTTTAATTTTAATTTTTATTTTTAATGTCTATATTAGGCCTCGGTTATTCTAGAACCGAGGCAATAATGATTGAATATGCCTCAGGTGTAAACCGAGGCAGAAAGGTAACATTTTTTACCTCGACAATATATGCCTTGAGTCTTAAACCGAGGCCGAAAGACTAAAATAACCGTGGTAGAAACTCTCTCCTGCACTAGTGATGTCTACCAATTCTAAACCCAAGAAATAAAACAATAACAGAGGATATTGTTGGAACAAAAGAATTTTGTCTTGTCCTTTATCCTTCTTAAAGTTGCATACTCTTACTCAGCTTATTAATCTTTATTCATATTAGAGTTGTCAATTTGATTCATGATTCATGGGTCAATTCTAATTAGATGGCAAAACGGATTGGATCCGACGGACCAACCCATTACCTTATGGAAGAAAAGGTGGGTCGGGTTAGTATTTGTAGCATGTATCAACTCGGTTCGTTTGGTCTGTTAGCCCGTTAGGTTACAGACATGTTGATTGCGAGCTGACCCGTGGTCTGTTAGTATCAAGTAAAACGGGCTAGCTTTTATTTTTTTATTTTAAAATTGTATTAGCTATAATCAGTTAACTTCAAACAATAATGAAAAAAAAAGGCAAATGTGAAACACCCACACACCCACACACACCACCAAAGAGAAACACGCATAAGAGCATAACGACGAGGAAGAAGAATGTGAGCCCCCAAGTACGATGTGGTCGACGAGGATGACAGTCACCCATAACGATAGTCGGTGTTGTCAAAACAACACATTGCCACATGTTGCAGCTAGTGTCGTCATGTCGGAAAATCGCTGCCTAGGTCCCAACACCACTACCTCTTCCATCACAACCATGGCCTCCTCATCGAAGCAGGAATTTGCAAAACTACCGTGCAAATTGATCTTAGCGAGGAACAATCCCATCTACCACACTACCCTGTCATGGTATCTTCCTTGCTTCATTCCATTAAAAACGCTAGGTAATTAATTTACCCCAAATTGTGAGCTAGATTGGATGGTTTTTCATTGTTTAGCCAATTTAAAACAACACATAGTAATGAAAAACCCAAATTTTTCTTAAAAAAAAGTAAAAAGAATGGGCCAAACGAGTTGGCCTATCAGCCCGTCACGAGACAAAACAGATTGTGTTTTTTCGCCCGTGTTATGTAAATATGTTGGTTTGTCCCGACTCATTTTTAATGGGCCAAAAGTGGGCCAGAAAAAACGGGTTAGACTGACCCATTTTGACGCCCCTATTAGTAATCCACCTTTGAATAAGCCCCCCTCTTATTAGGGAGAGGTCCCCAGATGAAGATGCTAAAAAGAAACCCTAACCTCCAAAGTCCCTTCTAAACTAGGTTAAGATTAGGGCAAAATGGACTTAATCCCACTACAAAGACTTTTATTAATTCTTAAAAACAATACATTCATCCTAATACAAAGGTTAAGGTTTAGTCATCTCGAGATCGAAGGTTGTGACGACCTCATTCACAATATTAAAATATTATAAATCTAATGATAAATCTAATATAATAATAACATATTTGAGTCATGTTAGTTAGGTGTAATGCCCCAATTTTGTAAACATGTATTTATGAAGGAGAAAAAGTTAATTTAGATAGATAAAATAACATTAAATATAACATTAATCAATGTGAAAATGAATTTGTGCCACTATTGTAAATATTTGAAGTGTCTTGTACATCAATTATATGAAGAATCGAGATAGAAGGTGTATTTATTAAGGCACAACTACATGCCTTTCCATTACTTTTTATTCTTCATTGTAGTATTGCTATTGCATTTTTCTTCTCATGAAGCCCCTCCCTCACACTCCTCCACAGCGGCACTTCATCACATTCCTCTCTTTCTAATGACATTGTCAAAAAACACCTTCCTCCCTCCCATTCAGCTCATCACTCAATCTCTTAAGCTTATCTCTGTCACCATTCCCCTTGTTAAGGCATAGATTTTGGTGATTGCAAATATTACTAGGATTTCATTTTTTTGTGATTATTTGTAATCACCAAATTTTTTTAAATTTTTTTAAAAAAATGCAATAGCATTTGGCATGTCCTGCCAACAAGTCCCGCCAACACAAATTATTATTATTTTTTTATTTTTGTTCATAATTTTTTTATATATATATAAATTTGTTTATATAATATAATTATTATTTTTTTAATTATTTTTATTTTAAACATAAAAAAGAAAAAATTGGTCAACAGTTCAGGACAGACTGACCCATCTTTGACCCACTAGTTTGACAAGCTAAGTAGACCAAGTCATAGCAGGTTAACGGGTTGAAAACTCCAACCCGACCCGTCATTTTCTTAATGGGCTGGCGAACTGGCTTGACAGACCTGACCCGCTTTGACATGTCTAGATGTTTTCTCTTTATAATAACTTGCTTTTTATTAATTTTAATTGGGCTCCAAATGAACTTGATTGACTTCAAAATATCACTTATTTTTTTTGTCCTTTAATGTTTATACTCCTCGTCTTTATTGAGTTTAAAAGGTTCAAATATAACAAATTATTATTTGCACCTATTTTACAGATGCAAAGATCAATAATGATTTGTTTTTATTTTACTATATAAAAGAAAATGTCATTTAAAACAATTTATTTGTAACAACTTTTAGATTTTTCATTCTCAAATCAATTTTGTTTCAAAGAGGAATCTCCTTTTTTTTTTCTTTTTATTCTTAAAAAAAATTACCTTTGAATAATTATTGTTTATGTTATGTTTATGATCATTATGTCAATTAAAATTTAAGTAGTTTATATTATATTGTAAATATTCACAGAACTAAAATTAACATTTTTTTTTTTTGTAGAATTACCCCATGTATGAGTAGAAATTTGGAGAGATTTATTATTTCAAGGGGCATTTTTAATCGTAGGTACACTCAACATCTTTCTCAACCTTGCACAATTGACCTTTCAAACCTCGTACAAGAGACAATTCATCGCTAGATTGAAAAAAAAAATTATTAACAATAATTTATTTGAAGTCATGGAATTTTTTTATTTTCTAAAACAAAATTTCCTTTAGTTCCCATATCCTTCCTCTCTTTTTTTTCTCTCTCTTTTTTTTCTATCATTTTAATTTGTCTTAGCTAAACTCTCTAGAAGAGATGGGTTTTAATAAGATTTTGTGCCTTTTGAAATTAAAAGAAATTTGTTGATAAGGTTTTCATGACAATTTTTTCTACCGTATCTTTGGAATAAAATATGTGTCCCTTTCATAAGCACAATATCACATAGAATCTCAATCTTTTGAAAGTGTAATCATTCATTTAGGGAAAAAGAGATTCTTTCTCATCTCTCATCTCACCTTTTCCTCTCTCATTTTTCCCTTTTCATTCTTACTGAAATGTGGTGTAAATTATATAAACTCTCAAGAATTTCTCTAATTCTCATAAATTCTAAATTATGTGTGCAATTGGCCGAAATTTTAATGTAGAAAGGAATGGAAATTAAATTTTAAAATTCAAACCTTAAATATAAATGAGTAGTGACTAAGATAAGATCCATGTTTCTGATGCTTGAGTCACTCTTTCCATACATAGTATTCTTCCTTTATTTTAACTTTTCTTTTACGGAACTTTAACTAGGCTCAAAGTGAACTTCATTCACTTCAAAATATTACTTGTTTCTTTATCATCCAATATTCACTTCTCATGGTACTCTACCTCTAGAATTAAATCTTAGTTGATTGCAGTGTGGAATTTCCTTTCTTCCATTTTAAGCACAATTCAAATCATTTACATAAATAATACTTTTGTTTTGTAAAGTTATAAGATTACTTTGATTCTATAGGTCTTAAATTCAAATCTCTTCTAATAAAAATTTACATATTAATCCAATTTCATCATTTTTAGGAATTCAAATGTGAATTGAAGTTCGACAATAAGTAAAAATAAGAAAGTTGACTACTATATATATAAGAAAAGAAAAATTCACAAAATTAAATCTTAAAATGTTATGTTAAAATTAACAACGATTGGATATGAGTATCGTCTACTTGTTACATCTACTCCATTTGAAAAATTTTACCATTGTCATTAACTCTTCGTACACTTCATTTGTAGTATCCTTATCAAGTTTATTTATAACTATTAAGTATGATGGATTGTACAAAACCATCCTCATGGTACACTAGCTCTAGAATTAAGTCTAAATTGTTTGTATGATGAAATTTCCTTTCTTCCATTTTAAGCATTATTCAAATCAACAATCAACTACGTAAACAATACTTTCTTTTTATAAAGTTATAAAATTAGTTTGGTTACAAAAGTTAAATAGAAAGTAAGATAGGTCTTAATTCAAATCTTTACTAATAAAAATTAAAATATTAATCCAAATTTATTTTGTTATAACCTAAGTGTGAGTTAAAGTTAGACAATAAATAAAAATGAGAAAATTAAGTGACACATAAAAGAAATACTTACAAACATTAAGTTTACATTTGGATCGGAAGATAGTCAAACATAAAAGAAATACTTACAAACATTAAGTTTTACAAACATAAAAGAAATACTTAAAAAAAGGTAAATTTAAAGGAAAAGAGATGTCAAAGTGAGTTGAGAAAATGGTGAAAAATAAAAAAAATTTATGAAAATTTGTGAGTGATTTAGTGAATATGAAAAAAAAAATAAAAAAAATATTATGATTTATAATAAAAATACACTCAAATAAATAATCAAAATTTATATAATTAATTTAATTATTTACTTATTTTAATATAAAACATTAATTTTTTATATTTTTCACACATTCTTCCTACTTTCCTTGCACATATAAGGAGAACATTAAAAAATAAAAATAATAAATTTTCGTGCATTGCAGCTTTCAAAAGGAGCTTTCCCAGACAATTCTTGCTTCTTCATTTCCATAGTTGGAAACACACTCTAAATCTCAAAATTTTATATTAAAAATAATATGAAATATTTTATATAAACAACTCCCTATATCAGTATTTTCCATGTGTTTCCAGTAAATTTTCAATAGTAGTACCAGAATATATTAATTGGTAACATCGAAATCATACTTAAAAAAATATTGATTAATCTAATATTAAATTAGGGTAAGAAAATATATTAAAATAAATATCTCATGTTAAAGTAGAAATTCTGAACTCATAAGTGGTAAATCTAAGATCTGTGTAAATTTCCCAACAACCCTCACACCACCCAAAGCTTTTTTCAGAATTGATGATGCCATGCATATGCCTGCAAGATCCAAAATTCAGCTTAATCATTCAATGCCAATACAGAACAAAACTCATGATTGCAATGTAAGTACAACATTAATGTCACCTTCTTTGGTCACCCACAGCATATGTTACAAAACTATTTTCCAAATCCAATATATTCTATCTTCACACTCATATTATCATAATTTATAAAATCTTAAATTATTATATTCAAAAATAAGCTATTACTATTTACGTCAAACAACATTGATAAACGTCAAAAAAATAATCTAGATAAAATTAGGAAAATAAACTTGCAAATTAAAAAAAAAGAAAAAAAAATTATAAAGTGGAGAAGTAGAAGAGCAAGATAAAAAATAATATAATTTTTCGAAAGAATTCTATTCACCTCTTTCACCCTATGCAGCATATTATTTTATTCTCTGATTTCTTACCTACTAAACAAATCCAGTGATTATTATTGTTACTAACATGGTTGGTAGGGATGCACTACGTCACCTAACTCTATCCAAAAATGTAGTTGGTTGAAGAAGACTTTCTAGAAGAATTATTTTAAGAGTGCTTCTAAAATGTTCTGACTTTTCATTTTTGTTATTATTTTTAATCTAATGGTTTTAATAAGTAATGTATCTTCATATTTTGAATTAAAAATAATATATTAAATTATAAATTATTAGTATCATAAATGAAATTATTTTGCCATTTTAATGAATAACTTATAATTTAATTATGAGAACTTTGATTATATCGTTAAAATAAAAGTGATTGAAATACTATTATAATTGACTTTTAACAACGGTTAAAATGACCAGACGGTTTTATAATCGTCGTAATTTTAAGTATCCTCAAAAAGTGTAAAAATTTGATGATAACTGTATCATCATTGTTAAAAGCTCAAACAAACAATAACGATTGGATGAGAACCATTATCGAAAATATGTATAAAAAAAAAAAACTAGTGTTTTTGTTATGTCAATTGTCGTTAAAAAATGTATAAACCACGAATGTTTATTCAATAATCATTGTTATAAGTGTTTTTTTTTTTTCAAATTGAACATTTGTTTTTGCTAAAGTCACAATCCTACATAAATTTTCAGATACAAATTCGTTTTGCAACCATTTAGGACAACTTTTCAATATACTCTGAACAAAACATAATAAAAATAGTTCTAAACAAAGTTTAATACAAATAAAAGTTCTATGAACTAATTATCTACTATCCTAAATTGCTATATAAGTTAGCAAAATGCTTAGTGCATGTCTTTTTGATATAAACTAATGCATTTGAGTCCAATGATTGTGTGCTGTTAAAAATCTGCAACAAACGAATTGTTAGTATAAGTTTATGTGTATGTAATAAATTATTCTATAAATGTATTAGCGGATTATAGCATATACCTAATCTCTACCTCTTTCAATAACAGTTTGGACAATAATCATCATCCATTGCATGATATAGTAGTCACACTCATGGCCTTCAGTTTGTTTATTGCACTATGTCCATAGTAAAGATGGTTACATCAATTAGAGATAATACAAAAGTAAATAAATGAGACAATTTAAATACCTTGAGGTACATCCACATGAACTTTTGAGATGTTGTATTTGGTCTACCACTCAATGTGTTGTATTCATTGTAAGCACTAAAATAGGAACATTTGATGTTAGATAACATGACATTGTATATTTAAGGTCAATGTAGTTGTTGGCGTTTCTTGAAATAGATTTATCAATCTACTACCTGTTTAAAGGAACTGGGGGCCTTTTCATGCAAGGAGCAAAATCATGCAACAATATGATATTGGACTTATATAACTAGGAGCTGCCAATGATGACTGCGTTGAAAATTAGTTACAACATATTTAAATTGCCAAAAGTATAAGTTAACTTACTCAACTATATATGGAGCAAAGTAAATTTGTTTTCCTTGTTTCAGTATGGAATTGCTCACGTATGTATGTGTTTCTGTCTTTTTGTTATTTGATGGGTAATGAGTTTAGGGTCCATAAATGCATATGTGTCCACAAACTATGCAAGTACTTAAATTTGATATATTATTAATACATATATATTTAATAAGGTAACGAATAAAAATGATTTTAAAATTGATCTTGCGTCAACATATATGTTTAACTTTTGATTACTTGATACAATATCTACCAAATCGGACATATACATGCAAGACAGTTAAAATAAAGATTATGAGTAAGATCAGAAGGGGTTCATATAGTCGTAAATCGTAATATCGTAACACGGATCGTAGATTTCACTTTTTATAATATATATATATATATATATATATATATATATATATATATATATAATTATTGAATTTTATAAGGAATAGAAATTAATCTAATTTAGTCTTCAAAAATTTTAAATAACATGTATGAAAATAATTAATGTAATAAAATATGAAAATACGAAAAGAATTACAATAAAATAACATAGGAAAATAAATCAAAAGAAGCAATTTGTTATCATTCATAAATACCATTGATATAAATTTCTTTATACAAGAAATAATAAATAGTAATGTTATAATTAATAAATACGAGAAGTAATAAATATTAACGTTATAATTAATAAATATTAAATGTTATTATGCTTTTGAGTCTATACAAAGTTATGGCTGCATAATTGAGAAATTATATTAGTATTAAATTTTAATAGAAAAGTGTTGTGGTGTGTTGCAGTTGGATTTTAATTGAATCAATTTTTTATTGAGAAATGAATTTTAATTGAATTAATGTTCAATTTAATTAGATGAAAGGTGGTTGTATGACTTGAGAATGCATATAACAATGTAAAATTTTAATTATTCACCAAAGAAAGTAGTGCAACAGAAAACTCGACAAAAATAGATGATTTACATGATTTTACGATTTTGTTCGATGATCAAACAGATCCTACTGTATCACGATTATGTGTGGGATCTAACTAATAAATACTATGTAAATTGTAGGATCTTACAATTTTATGATTTAAATATCGATTTTGACTATCTTGTATACATGTACAAGGGAAGCTCACTCTTCTGCCAAAAATAGTTACATCCCATGGAATCTTTACTAGGTCTGTCCTTATAGTTGTAAAAAATTCCTTCAATGTAGCTATTGGATCCTCGTTAGCAATTTTCTTTTCATGAAAATTCGTTTGATGTTGCTACATACAAAGAAAAATTAACACTACTTAGAATATTATATACTACATATGTAACAATATTATTTGAGATACAAAGCGAAGTGTTTCATGTCATCCCCATGAGATGTTTGGGCCAAGCGACATACAATACTAACATTCAATATGGACATAGGAATTGGAGCATCACCATAATATATCTTCTCCACCATAACCTTTACCAAAAGAGAGGGGAGAGACTAACCATGTAACATGGTGGCATTTTCAAAGCACTTCCTATAGGCCACCAATTGGGGGTTAGAGTTACAATCAACTAGTATGTACAACTCACATTGGCAACTAAAGCCAATGCCATCCCCGGATTGAGTTGCAGCTTAATAACTCCCTCTTGTGTTGAGGTTGATAATATGAGGAAGGTCAAGTTGTACTATAGTTGGGAGTTGATGCGAGAGTAATAAGCTCTCTAGCCGCTTGTCAAACTCTTGCATTAACTCTTATCTGAGGTCATCCTTTAGTTGTTTCCTTAGTTCCTACTCCTATATGAGGTCGTTTACCTATTGATTTAGAGGTTAAAAAAAGGAGTGGTTTTATTCTCTATGTGTTCTTTGTGTGGTAATAATGTTGTATTTTTCTCTCATTTGTTCTTTCATTTTTTTTATTGCTATACAGTTGTTGGAATGGTTGAATGAAAATTTTCAGGATTTGTAGTTTTCTTCTTTAAGTTTGGTTGTTTAGTTTATATGAAGTCTCTTTGTAGGGCTTTGCTTAAAGTGATTATAATGACTGTTATTACTATAATTATCTGGATCATTTAGTGGATGAGAACTCACAATAGATTTCAGGATCCAATTGTGTTTCCTTATGTTATTTTTCAAATTAAGGAGTTAGTGCGAATGACTGAGAATAAACCTAAGAAGCATATGAGTAATATTGTCTCTGATTTTTTTTTTTGCTGAAAATTTTCAATATTCAAACTACAAAGGGTTCATTTATGGACGTAATATGGCAAGTTCCATATGATAATTGATTTAAGGTGAATATCGATGGTGCAACTAGAGGTTGTCTTGGTTTGACTTTATGTGCTAGTATTTTTAGAGGAATTGTCAAGTGAATATGTGGGTAGTTTTTTAGCTCTTTTAATAGACTTCTATTTATGTTGAGTTTATGGGGATCATTTATGCTTTGGAGCATGCTTGGAGGGAGGCCTTTCAGAGGCTTTGGGAGTGATTCTCTTTAGTCTGTCAAGAATTTTTGGATCAACGAGTGGTCCCTTGAAGTCTTAGAGGGAGATGACGTCGGTGCTTGCATTTTTTTACGCATATATAGTTCAAAGTTTCTCATGTTTTTCATGAAGAGAATCATTATGCTTATAAGTTAGATAATTTAGCTTTCATTCATAGAGAACCATATAAGTGATTTAATGTTTTATCTCCATGTATTTAATATGTATAGTTGGCCTATGTTTTGTGAATGTAATTTTTATCATGTATTTAATATGACGTGGTCTCCATGCTTTGAAATTTTATATTTTATTTTTTATTTTTAATAATTTTTATGTAATGACAAATTATTGATAGACTTTGGGGTGTCAGCATAGTTGAGATGTCAAAAATCATATTATGCCTAACGTTACCTTATTTGAAAAATATAGTATAAGTGATAGGATATATGGGTGAACATTGATTGGGTTGGATCGAATTAAGAACCAACATGACCAATTCAGTATAATCCAAATTTAATATTTTAAAATTCATATTCGATCATTTAATCTATCTGGGTAGTTGAATCCAAGTTATTCGAGTTGCGGGTTAATTCAATTGAGTTAATTTGAAGAAATGACATAAAAGTTAATCTTTAACTAAAAAATTTACATGTATAATTTTAATAATAATAATTATAATGGAATATTATTTTACATAAGTTACTACTAAATTTTAAGAAAATAATATCATATTAAAAATAATTTAAAATTTAAAATATATTTAGAAATTTAGAAATATTAAAATATAAATTTAGGTTGAGTCAAATATCCAAAGCTTCAATTTACTATCCAAACCTAATCAAAATTATCCATTTTACCCAATTTTATTTAATCAACATTACTCACTTATCTAATCCAACCCCCGCTCGTATGGTCAATTTTATTTAATTTTTTTTATCGAGACCTGATAATATATATATATATATATATATATATATATATATATATATATATATATATATATATATATATATATTAAATATTTGTCTAAGTCCACATTTTAATTTTGAGAGTTTGATACGGACTTAATTGGGATGCGCACTTATAAAATTTTAAGAGTCATATAATATAATTATAGTATGAAATATTATGAGTGTTGAAAAATTTTAAAAATTATGAAAATGAGAGATATAAGATATATGACAGATATAAGAAATATGTTACAAAAGGAGAAATTTTTTATTTTTTTTTATAAATATTATATATATATATATATATATATATATATATATAGGGATGTCAACGAGGCTGGTAAGGTACGGGTAGTAGCTCTTCCGTACCTACCCGCTGGATAAATATTCGCCCCACACTCGTACCCATATCCGTCGGGTATCCGTTATGCGGGTACCCGCCTATTTTTTTCATATCTGTGGGTATCCACGGGTACCAACAGATATTTACAAAAATATTTAAGAAAAGAAATATTTAACCATAATTAGTGTTTGGAACAAGCTCACTTTCTACGATTGATTCCTGAAAAACAAACAAATAAAAAATCACTAAGAATTTATATTGTAGTTTATTTTTGAATGAATATTGAAGAAATTACTAACTTCATCAATGTCCACATTTTTCTTGCAACATTGTATAAAGTTTCATGGTGTCCAATTTTAATCTAGAAGAGTCTGAAAACATAAGTTCATTAAAAATTCCTAACAATCACTTAATTAAAAAATATAAGTAAAAGTGTTAATGTTGTTACCTTCCATGTTGGTCCATAACCAGTCTTGGGGACACATCAATGCCTCCACAATATTTGGAAGTAATATACTCTGATGTGGACTAAGAATCCGACCACCATTACTGAATGAAGACTCATAATGTTTTTTACTAATATATATATATATATATATATATATATATATATATATATATATATGTGTGTGTGTGTGTGTGTTTTTTTTTTTTATATATGTGTGATTTTATATTAAATGTAATGTTATTAAGTTAATATATAAATTAAAAATATATTTATTAAAAATAGAATGAAATATACTAGAACAGATAAAAGAATAACCATTGATAAATAAAGAACAAGAGAAGAAGCAAAGACATCCGATTTTATAAAAAACTTGTAAAAATAATGATCAATTTTTAAAAATTTAATAAATTATTATATTTAAAGGGTAAAATTGGTATTTTGAAATGTGGACATAAAAAGGGAATCCCCTTTATATATATATATATATATATATAT
>Ga0214544_1009264_pt1 | contig 15585 bp, 4 predicted proteins | sample CNSS3metaG_FD_160074 | JGI IMG/M metagenome (GOLD analysis project Ga0214544, IMG submission 160074) | Root nodule microbial communities from cowpea collected in UCLA plant growth center, Los Angeles, California, USA - CNSS3 | ecosystem: Host-associated > Plants > Roots > Nodule | place: USA...
TGGGGAGCGCAAACAGAGAGACAGTGAGTGAGGGTGAGGGATGCTGAAATATGCACGTGGGTGGGATATTTTTAATTAACTGGTACGGGCCGCGGGCTGGCCCGTTTTGGCCCACGGGTTGGCCCGACGGGCCAGCGGGCTTGACGGGCCGGGCTGTATGGGGTTGGCGGGTTGAATTTCTTAACCCGACCCATGTTTTTTTTGTCGGGCTGGCGGGCTGACCCGTCGGGCCCAGCCCATTTTGCCATCCCTAAACATACAACAACAAAAAAACCAACCCTTAAAATGCAACCATTCACATATGCATAAACATCAATCAATAAACCCACATATCATCAATAAACCTATGCAAATATATTAGGAGTTTGTGGAGTTACCAAGTTGTTTCATAGACCACTAGAATGCCAGAAAAAGGGACCAACTTCTTCACTCTTGTTGTTTACACCACAACCACCGCTCCAACATTGCAGTGCCACCGCTCCAACACTATAACGACCTTGTTTTTTCAGTTGGTCTCCCACCACCACGCCTTCACTTGGGAAGATCAAAACATCTGCAAAATAGGGCATTCAATGGGGGCTTAATCAGTTGGGAAAACCAATTTCTTCAATTGATAAACCTAATCAAATATGAGTTATTGAAACTCACTAGCTCATTTCACTATGAACGTGAGAAAACTTCGAAGCCACCAACACTCTTTCGGTGTCCACCAGCCACCACCTCCAACATCGAAGCCACGAACACGAACCCACCACGTCTTCAGGGCGAAAACTCGATAGCTCCATCGCGTCTTCAGCGCCGAACCCACCACATCTTCAAAAACAACGCCTTCACTTTGACTTTGATATCTCAAGCTCCACGTCTTTAGGGCAAAAGTGAGTATTTGGGCTGAGAGCAAATTGAAGAAGAAAGGCAACTCTATCGGTTTGCGAATTGGTCAATGATACTTTGTGGAGAGGGATTAGATGGCAACAAATGAAAATTGAGAGAGGGGAAGAGTTAAGCGCGAGAGATGAACTTGAAAATGAAAATGAAGAGGGAAGTTGAAAATGAAATTGGGAAAGTGAAATTGTCAGCTACTTCTTTCTCTTGGCGTCGGCCATCCGACACATACGATATAAAATAATAGCTTTTAGAATTAGGGCAATCCATCTCACAATGAAATAAATATTTTTTTCTTTTTTATTATTATATTGTGTCGGCTAACCGACCTCTATATTTATAAAATTAATACTATTTTTTGTTCTGTCTCACATTACTTTAATTTTTTATTTATTTCTCTTCATATTGCGTCGGTTAGCCGACAAACAAAATTTTGTTATATTTTTTTAATATCTGTAGCTTCCCCAGTACCACGCTAATATTAAACTAATTTAATTCTTTTATTATTATTTTAAAAATTAAATAGAAGGGTCATTTAGCCGACACTTATGCAAGATAAAATAGTGTCCCATCACCCTTGCTAAGAAAATGATATCATTTTTTATTTAATTTTTTGTTCATGTTGATCAATTAGCGTCCCTAAGCGGATGCTAATGTAAAAATTTTGCGTGAACTAACCAACGCTAAGCCTGATATCTTATTTTGTGTCTATTTTATGTCTGTTCTGGGTCATTTTTATGGACTCTAATAGCTTCCAAAAATAAGCCGACGGTAATATTTGGACTCTAACTCAATATATTCTGGTAGTGGCTGCATAACTTCATGAGGTTGTAGTTTTCACAAAAAATAATTAAATAATTTTTTTTCATAATTTTAAATTTAGTATATTAAGCAAAAAAAATTACAAACTATCCACGATGTATTACCGATGTATTACTAACATTCTCTCTTTCTTTCCTCATAAATATGTGAACATCCATAGAAGCAACCAAGTAAAGTCTGTGCTTCCCTTTTCGCATGTACCGGATAATCTAGTAAGGTTTTGATGGATTAGACTAAAGGTTGATATGGATTAGACTAAATTCAGACTCGGACGGGACTTGCTTAATAACATATACGGATCAAGCAGGCCCGACGACCATAAGAGGTTATGGTCGTCGGGCCTAAAGATATAAACGGGCTAGGCGGGCCCGAAAAATCGAACGAGTCAATCAGGCCCAACGATTCGAAAAATTCGAGTGAGCCTAATGACCCGACGAGCCAGGTGGGCCCGAAGACCCGAACGAGTCAAACAGGCTCGAAGACCCGAGCAAGCCAGGCGGGCCCGATGTCCCGAATGGGTGAAGCGAGCTCGAAGAATCGAACGGATCAAGCGAGCCCAATGACCCGAACGGGTAAGGCGGACCCAAAAACCTAAACGGGTCAGGCAGACCCGAACACCTGAACGAGTCAGGCGAACCCGAACACCTGAACGAGTCAGGCGAACCCGAAGACCTGAACGGGCCAGGCAGGCCCAATGACCAAAACAGGTTAGGCAGGTCCAAAGACTCGAACGGGTCAAATAGGGCCAAAGACCGGAACGGTTCAAATAGGCCCAAAGACCGGAACGGTTCAAGCAGGCCCAAAGACCCGAACTGGCAAAACGTGCCAGATGACCAGAACGGGCCAGGCAAGCTCGAAGAACAGAACAGGCTAGCCGGGTCCGATGACCTGAACAGGCCCGGCGGGGCCGATGACCTGAACAAGCCCGACGGGCCCGATTACCCAGACAAGCCTGACGACCTGGATGGGCCTGACGATCCGGACAAACCTGATTACTTGGATGACCCAGACAGGCTCGACGACCCGGACGAGCCCGACGCCCCGGATGGGCCCCATGACATGAACAAGGTCGGCGGGCCCGATGACCCAGACAAGCCCGACGACCTGGATGGGCCTGACGATCCAGACGAACCTAATGACTCGAACGACCCAGACGAGCCCGACGACCCGGACGAGCCGACGAGCCCGACTCCCCAAACGGGCCCGATGACCCGGACGATCTGAATGGGCCGGACGGACCTAGACGGGCCGAAGACCCGGACAGGCCCGACGATCTGGACAAGCCGGACAACCAAGACGTGTCTGATGACCCGAACGAGCCTTACGACCTACACAGGCCTACGACCCGGATGGCACGACGACACGGACGTGCCCAATGACTCGGACGGGCCTTACGACCCGGAAGGGCCCAACGTCCCGTTCGTATCATCGGGTTTGTCCGGGTCGTAAGGCCTGTGTAGGTCGTCGGGCCCGTCTGGTTAGTCGAGCCTATTCGGGTCGTCGAGCCCGTCTGGGTCGTCGGGCCTGTCTGGGTTGTCCGGGTCGTCAGGCCCGTCTGGGTCATCGGGCCCATCTGGGTCGTCCGGGTTGTCGATCCCGTCCAGGTTGTCGGGCCTGTTCGAGTCATTGCGCTCGTTCGGGTCGTCGGGTCCGTTCGGGTTGTCAGGCTCGTTCGGATCGTCGAGCTGTCGGGCCCGTCCGGGTCGTCGGGCCCGTCCGGGTCGTAAGGCCCGTCCTGGTCGTTCGACCTATTCGAGTCGTCATGCTTATCCGAATCTATTTTAAAAAATAATATATTTTTCATGTTGAAGATGAAAGCTCATGGGTTAACTCTGACCCACAGGGTTTTTGGCCCTGTGGGCTTCTTTGATGGAGTTTTTTTTCAATGTGGGCTTTTTTGGCCCTAGCCCACATGGGTCAGGGCCAAGTCCTGTGGGCTGAGCCAAATTGACACCTCTATGGGTTGACTTGACGACTTAGACTGGTCGTGCCTAACGACCTGTACGAATTGAGTCATGTTGGCCTTAATGACACAAGTTTTAAAAAATTCAATTTAAATTTCTTTTATTAAAAATGGATTCTGGATTTTGAACTTGATCTAAATATTTGGATTGGATTTAAATCTTGATCCAAATATTTGGATATAGATTTTAAAAACATCCAAACTACTTTTGCTAAAAAAATGGATTTGGGTCGAAAATTTAATCCAATTATTTGGATCTAAAATGGATGTGGATGGGATCATTAAAAATCCCGTCCATGCCCACCCCTACACAACACACATAGAATATTTGTTTGTTGTTTGAGATAACAATATATCAATCTCAATGTAATATTTGATCGTTAAAAAGAAATTATCATTTGATTGTTTAGAAAAAAAATGTTTCTCAAGATATTATCTCTGTTTTTAGCATGTCCAACCACATTTTCTGTATAATTGAATTTAATATGTTTTTTCTAAGTTAATTTACCAAAGCATTATTAAAAAAATATATATTTTTTACCAATTTTATTTTAATTTAAAAAAAATACTTATAAATTTTATTATAAAAAATAATTTGCAAAAATTATTATTAATTTTTTTTTAAAATATTTTGTATAGAGTATTTTTCACAACAAATTTTGTAAGAAATATATATAAATTTATTATTTTGTAGAAAATAATTATGTAAAAAAAATCACTTAGTAATTAAAACTTTTAGAAAAAATCACAAAAAGTAATATTTTCTTACATTTTTTTAATAAATTTGAAAAAAAAAACTTATAAAATATGAAAGATTATAGTGAAACATATATGTTGGGTGCATACACTTGATAAAAATAACTGACGAATATCATTCTTTGAATAAAGATAGATTTCAGGGATGCAAAATGTTTAATGTACAAGTATCTTTTCCGTTCAATTTATTTTATCAATTACACTCAATACTAAAAAAGCTTTCATCAATTTTGTTACCTTTTGTTCCTAGATTTACACACGTAAAAGAACCTCACTGGCCATGGTGGTATCGCTACTGTGACCAAAGATGGAGAATTTCTGTTAAATCCCTGGACAGAGGGTACAAGTCTTCGAAATCACAGGTCTTACCGTCTTAAGTTATTTTAATTAATTAATGTTTTGTAAATTTAATTTAAAGACTGTCTACCTGATTCACTTTCCATGAAATTATTTCTACTTTGACCGTAAGCACTTGATATCCTTCTTAATTTTTAATCCTTTACACAACAGTTATTAATTATAATAACCAAATGGGACTACAAATCAGAGAATTAAATAGATCACCTACATAATAGCACGCTAATGACATATTATACTACAATTTGTGTAAGTTCCAAAACCAACAAACATAAACAGGATTCGCTATCTTGGCCCTGAGATATTTTGTGAAGACATATAAGAAAAACCATGGGAAGGTGAATCACTCGGTATGCTTGTAGATCTACGTGCTTCGTGATGCATCAAAGAGCCATACTCAGTTTCTTCCGCTATAGTGGAAGCTTCAGTAAACCTTCGGCCATAAAAGCGCAGGAAGTTCAGAGATTCTATCCTGGGATGTGGCAATGGAGTACCACCTTCCAACATGCCAACAACAGTCACCATGTTTGGCCTCAGAACAGGTTCTTCATGAACGCAACACAAGGCAATGCGAATCACTTTCTCCACTTCTTCATATGTCACACGTCCTTCTAGCCTTGGATCAGCCAACTCCAGGTAACTCTTCTGTTCATGCATCTCCAATGCAAATAGCGGAAAATAAACCAACCCAGTTGTTGATGATGTGGAGGAATGGCCTCCACTGCTGCTTTCATCCATGCTATGGCTTCTTGACCTGAAATAACAGTTCTTTCTTCCGCTGACGAGTTCAAGAAGCACCATTCCAAAGCTATACACGTCGGTTTTTTCTGTAATGGCAGAGTTGGTGAGCCACTCTGGAGCAAGATAACCACGCGTGCCTCTCATTGTTGTGAACAGACCAGACTGTTCGGGGCTCAGGAGTTTCGAGAGTCCAAAATCAGATATCTTAGCCTGAAACTGATCTTGCAGGAGAATGTTCTCGGGTTTGATGTCGCAATGGATAACCTTCTGCTCACACCCACTGTGAAGGTAAGCAAGTCCACGCGCCGTTCCAAGCGCCACCTCGAACCTCTCTTGCCATTCTAACACGGGTCCACCACCACCGAAGAGGTTCCGGTCAAGGGATCCACGGTTCATGTACTCATAAACCAACAACCGGTGTCTCCCCTGAGCACAAAAGCCTTTCAGTTTCACCAGGTTCACGTGGTGGATGTTTCCGATCACGGCGATCTCAGTGCAGAAATCTTTCTTCCCTTGAATGCCTATGTTCACTATTTTCTTCACTGCCACAGCAGATTTGTCAGGAAGCACACCCTTGTACACTGTTCCAAACCCACCTGACCCAATAAGAGTCTTGAAGTTTTCTGTGGCCTCCTCAAGCTCTTCATAGTCAAACCTTGCAGGTAATCCAGGAATGTAGAACGCATCCAAGTCCCCTGAAGAAGGTGAGTTTTTTCCTAGCTTCACTTCTTTAATCTTTGACACCAGAATCAATCGTCTCCACGCAAGGAAAATTATGGCCATCAAAATAATGAATCCAATAACAGGTAACAGCACCGCAACTGCCACTGGAAACCCCCCATTTTGAGAACTTTGCTTGTTACCACTATCATCGTTGGTACCAGGTTTAGATTCGACAACGTTAGTTTTAACAAACCCCAACATGTCTCTGTCATCTCCATTACTTGACTGAATGGACCCCAACTCATTCTCAATCGTGTAGCAAGAACCAGACGTATTTTTATACAAAATTCCCAGGCAGGAACAGTTATTGGAACAAAATTTTTGACAGGAAGATAAATCCCCTTTATACATAACCGGATCGGTGAAAAAAGTGCCAAAGTATTGAACATACCCTATATTCAAAAACGAAACAACTGCAGAATTTTCGCAAGCAAGTGGCAAGGAATAGGATCCATTGCTGAGCACACAACCACCAGAAGTACCTGAACCTACGCGGAAGTTTGGGGGACAAGAACAAACAGGTGAAGAGGAATCGGTGCTCTTAGTGCATAACCCTGCTCTCCCACAAGCCAAGGGAGTTTGACAACCATCACTTGGCCCCACAAACTCCTGCGTCAAGCCAGAGTCAGAAAAGCTATTGATTGTGAACTGCCCAGAGGTACCCAACGTGGCAATTCGAAAATTAGCCAGTGGCAATCCCAGTTGAAAAGCTGTTCCACCATCTCCAAATAGATAAAACCCTGAATTGTTCACGGCCATGTATTCCACCATATCATTTGAATTCTTAAAGACTTTTGTATCGGTTGAAAGTTTCCAGTAGGTCTGTCCAAACCATTGCAGCACTGCATCAGAGGAAGAAATTGTGAACTTGAAATCTCCTGTTGACAAGTTTGAATTGGATGCTGCACTTGACAAAGATGCTCCGACAGGTAAACGCTGTCCGACAACAATTGTGTCGGTCGGGCTTTGGAAACTCTCCCAGAGAGAACCATTGGACTTATCCTGTAAGACGAGATTTCCCATCTCGGTCAGCACAAGCCTATCTGCTTCTGATTTCAATGATGGCGTTGACCATTTGGGGTTCCCATCTTGGTCGAGGATTGTGATCCCTTTGACAGTCAAAAGCATTTGTCCAGAGTCTGAGATGGGGGCATCACGGTTAGCAGACCAAATGATAGTGTTGGACGCATCGTGAATGACACACAGGTAGAAACTTTTTTGCTGACCACCGGGGTTGAATATAGCAGCTTTGAATGTGTTATTGGGAGACAACAGGAACGTACCAAAGTCATCGATGAAATGAAGATACGAGGCAGTGAAATTTGGAGTGATGTATGAAAAAGTGCGAGCCGAAATGGTGTTGCACAAAAAGAAAATGCAAGAGAGAGTTAAGATAGGTTTCATGGTGTAATTTGAAGAAATGCAGAACCGAGACAAGTAAGAAATGGCTTTGGAATTGAGGAAGGGGAAGAGGGTGGAATTGGTCAGTTTTTGTGGTTTCAATTTTATTTTCTGGTATGCTGCTGCTACCCATTTCTGCGTTGACTATTGAAAAATTGTTACAGCCCTCACTAATAAACTCTTTCAAATTCCAATTCACAGTGAAAGCGAAGGTGTGGTGGCAATTATTTATTCTAAGATGAATAGGCAGAGAAGACACGAGGATAAAAATTAAGGAACAGAAACTTTTTTTAACGTACGAGTCATTGCCATTTCTTTCTCACATTTTAAAGCACTAATAATATTGTATGATATTGGTATATTGGTATCAGGATCAGCACTCCTTCCACAAACCTTCTTCTCCTCAAATTATTGTTGTCTAATTAAAGCAGACTAATTTTAAAAAGCAGCGACTTATGGGGCAGCATGACGTGAGTATTTAATATAGTTTAATCTGAAATAATTGCAGTAGATGCATCATACATTCTTCCACAACTCATATGTTCATGTATACTTTATTGATTTAACAAAACTCTTTGTTTTTAAAGACATATATAGTATGGGAGCTTGGAAAAGGAGAAAACATGGTACACGAGTTGTCTGCATCATGAAGTCAAGGGTGTGGCACGGCCTCCAAGCGCAGATAAAAGGGGCAGTGAAACGAAAATGGCAAATGGGTCAAAGCCAAATTGCGTGTTTACGCAAACGATGGAGTTGGAGATGGTAGCGGGTGGAATCTGGGGATGACAACTATAAAACCAGAGCAAGTACCTCTAGAAGAAAACGATTTTCGAACAGAATCTCTTGTATGATTATTTTTCTCATATGTTGGATAAGAGAAACTGATAATATTTATTTTTTTTAAAAATTGATTTTGATTTGGACTTAAATTACATTCTTAATTTGATTCTAACATGAATTACTAAAATTTTAAATCTAACAAAAATATTTGTGTCTAAATTAACCTTTACTTAATTACTAATCAATTTAAATACTAATTTTCTTGATAATCAAAAATTTGATAATTAGTTAAAATATTAGACATTAATTTAAAGTCTAATTCATAAATCAATTAATTTTTTTATTTATTTTATTCATAATAAATACTATTTGAAATATTAAAAAATTTATTTTAATATTTTATATTTAAATTAGTTACTATAATAATTAATTATTTTTTATCGTTAAGATGAACTGATATTTAATGAATTTTTTAGAGTGATATTTTATTTTAAGATTTTTTTATTATACATGGAGGAGAAAATTGTATATTGTTATTGTGGGAGGGGAATTATTTAAACAAATAAAATATTTTCTGTAATGGTTAGGATTATTGACTTAAGCAAGATATAGAAACTAAGTCATAGTCATAACTATTATAAAAAGAAAAAAGGTATTATATTGCAATTTTTTTAGATATTTTCATGAGATAAAAATTCAAATATATTATGTCATCAATTTATGTCAATTTTATCATTATATAAAAAAATATTTTAATTACCATAAAAAAAACCTTAGTAGAATAGTGATTGCACATATTATTGAAACCTTTAGTTCGTACCATATTTTTTGTAATTATTTGTATGAAAATTATTTTTCTTCCTCCTATTTTACTTCATACAAATAATTAGGTGTTTCTTCAATACTCCGGCCATAGAAAAACTTGGAATTTGAAAATAAAGACGTGATTATATAAGAAAATGAGGTATGCAAACTAATTAAATCAACTAACGCGGCTACAGTTAATGTCAAATAACTACGTGAACAACAATACTATAAGACGTTTGTTCAACATCATACTGTAAACTATTTCACTATTACAAGAAGTGAATTGATAATAACGCATTTTCAAATGCATATTTTATATATTTATTTACTTTTATATAATTTCTATTAAAAATTTTGCAATTTTGTAAGCTAGATAGAGTATTCAAAAATAAAAGTGTAAGTGTTTGGTTATATTAAGGTTTTCAGCCTAGGGGCAGGTAGGAAAAATAAATAAATAAATAGTTGTTATCTATATTTATTAGCAAAATATTAAAATATTATTTAGAAAAGTAAGATTTTGAACTTGAGAGTTTAATATGTGTGGTGTGGGGATGTGTTAACCCTCCATGGTTATCTAATTAATTAAACATTTTTTTTATTTTTAAAATGTTTTATCTCACTCTAATAATTAAAATATTACTTAAAATAAATATTAACCTATATTTTATTATTTTAAATTTTAAATTAATTATCATTATTATTGTTGTTATTACGTAAAATTCAATACAAGAGAATATATAGTTTTATATTTAGCTAGTGGACTAATGCTCCTATATATATCTAGATGCAATAAAAAGTTAGAGTTACATAATTTGTATTAGAAAATAATTGTGTTAATAATAATAAATTTTTGTTATTTATTTTATTAAAAAGAAATTACAGATACAGCTCACAATTATTATTTTACTAGTTTGAATCTCACAAGTATTTAAAACAGTATATTATAAGGTATCAAGTTTTCACAACCTGCATGCTTAACTTTTATAATTAAAGATATTCCAATTAGCTCATCCAATATTTTGATACGTAATTTTTTACTAAAACATAAAATTGATTTTAAGAAATATTTGCTTAAAATTATTATCGTTAAATTTTGTACATTTTTAATTTTAAAAGAAAAATTTGGATTAAAAGTTCTCACAACTTACATCCTTCGGAATATAAATTTAAAATAATTATATTTCTAGTAAATTATATTTTTGTTAATGGATATAAAAAATAGCTAACAAATTTTACTAAAGTGATAATATATTGTTCCAATTTATATCATGAACTCTCGTACTTAAAATGTTAAATCAAAATAACTTTTTAAAAAGAAATTTCTTAATAAAAGTTTATCTTAGTATTTATTTTTAGCTTACGAAGATAACTTTTATAATATTTATTATGCATTAATATTATTCTAATAAGTTCAACATATTTTTATACAGAATAGTATCCAATTTAAAAAATAGACATTAATGAAACTTATTAAGATTTATCGTAACAAAACATAATAATAATAATAATAATAAATGAAGAAACTTAGAAAATGATATATTAATATTATGATTGATAGATGGTTTAAAACAAGGATGTTCGATTAATTTTTTTAATATTAAAAAATGAAAGTATAAATAGAAGTTTTATAAACGAGTTTCATTATTTATAAACAGATCATCTCTTTAAAAAATTTCTTTTTAGAGCTTTCTCACATCTCTTTAGATTTTCTTATTTTATGTTCATCTTTTTGAAGATTGAAGACTACTAGAGTGATTATTGTGATGAGTTCTCCATTTATGTCCGAACAATTTCTCCAATTGAGTAAGTTAGTTTTTCTGTCATTTTCTCATGATCAATTGTTCTTTCTGGTGTATGTGAGTGATTTTAGCTCGCATGTGGCGTCTAAACTAGGGTTAGACTTAATTTACTATACTATACTAAATTATAATTAATTGTACCATATTAAACTAAAAAATAATAAATTATTTATAATAATAATTGGACTGTATTATAAAATAATTCATTTTTAAGAAACTAAACTCATGTTGTTAAGTTAACTAAGTTAACTGTTGAACTGCGGTAAATAAGTTATTAATGTGAAAGAAAAAACTAAAAGAGCAAAGTACAACAAACAAAATATTTAGTAATAGAATAAGAATTAGAGTTATGTGTTCTGTGTCTTACGTATTGTTCTCTCTCTTTTATATTGAAATATATATATATTTTTTTCTTTACTTTCTCTCCAAGAAAAATATAAAATATTTATAATTAAATTATTAAAAATATTATAAATTCATTCAAGATCTTATTTTATTTTGAATGAATTTTACTATACAGTGTTATTTTTATATTATGAATTTACAAAAGTTGTTTTTAAAAATTAAATTTTGTGACAACTTATATTTTTATGATTTTTTATTTATATTAAAGTTTTTCGTAACTTAAATATATAAATTAGTATAATAAATATTAAAATTACCATAAAAAAATTCTTAAAGAATATAAAAAGTTATTGGTTTGATGCTTCACAAAAAATATTTTAGAATTTCATAAAATTTCTAGAACATTTTTCACATAAATATTAACGAACACAATTGTTAAAAAAATATTAATTTTGAGAATTTTCTAAAATAAACCCTAAAAAATTTGACGCAACATAATAAACATATTAAAACTAAAAAGTAATATTACATAAGATTTTAAAATAAAAAATACGTCAGTACCAATATTTATATTTATTATATTAATTTTAATATTTTAATTACTTTTTAAGTTACAAAAAACTTTAATATAAATAAAAAATTATAAAGTTAAAGTATTTTTTTGGTTCCCCTATTTGTCAAATAATATTAGTTTGGTCATCAACTTTTCATTGTCTCAATTTGTTTTTCATTTTTTTAAAAATATTCAATTTAGTTCTTACGGTTAGTTTGACCAGACGGTGTTAAAATCAACGCCATGTGTCAATTTCTGTTTTTTTTTTAATTTTTTACACGTATCACTTCATAATTGTGTCATGTGTCAAAATGACTCAATTTGATCTCTATATTTGTTTTTAGTTTCAATTTAGTCTCAATTTTTGTAAAAATAAAGTAATATTGTTCCTCCTTAAATTGATACTCAATATTTTTTTATAAATCTTACTATGATATTCTTATTAAAATTAATGTTTTTATTAAATATTTCTATAACAAAAGGGTAATTAAGAGTGATAAATAGAGAATTTTATTGAATAATTTTGTAGATAATATATCTTTTATCAACTTTGATAAAGAAAATTGAAAGAAATAAAAAACAAATGGTGAATTAATTGAAAGTATGATAACATTGCAAAAGAAATCAGTGTTGCATGGAATTTGTTGTGATTGTCACATAAATTATAGAATAATTGGTTTTCAAGTCTTGGCACAGCTCAGCCTTGTCGGGCATGGTGGTTGTGGTTAGGAATCTTCAATTCATCTTATATTATTTGTGTGATCCTAAATTTTTATATTGCACCTCACTGGGATGTTACATGGTAACAATCTCTTATTTTTCTTTTACATTTTATACTTACATATCATTCATCTACAATAGTCAATTTTCACATATTTCATAACTGGGAATTTTAAATTTTAAATTTTAAATTTTAAATTTTGAATTTTAAACTTTAACTCAAATAAATACTTGAATGAAAGATGTTATTTATCTTGCTGTCTAAAATTTTATTATAGTTATTATTATTATTATTGCATTATGTGCTTTTAGTTTTAGACAAATGAAAAAAGAGCTGTCACTTTAGGAAATAAAACTGTGCTTTTACTCCAGATTTCTTCAAACATCCTATCACTCTAGGAAATTATTTTCCAGAATACAATAAATAATTCTGGATTTGTTTTATTCTGGAAAAAAAAAAAAATCTTCCCTTTCTATCACGTAATTTTTTTTCCCGAAAAGTTTCCTGATGGGGTGGATGAGAAATTTGATTGAGTGTAGGAAGCAATAGCCATTATATTATATGGTCTTACCACAGAAAGCCCAATTAGAGTGGTCCTTAAGCATGTATTATTTCCGAAGCACATGCCCTGAAACCAATCAAAAAGTGGGCAGTTTTTCCTTCACCTCCATAACGTTTTTCCTGCACCTCCTTAACTCTTCTTCCATTTTGCCCTTTTCAGATTATATAATCCATAAGTTATTTTTTTTCTAAAAAAAGTAGCATCCAGATTATTCAATTCAGAAAATAAAAATAACTTTTTTATTATATAATCCAAAATTAAAAAATAATTTTCAAATTATATAATTTAGAATTAAAACGTAATTTTGAATTATACAATTTGAAATTAAAATTGCTCAATTTTGTTTTTTTAATAAATGCTTTTTAGATTACACAATGCAAAATTTATTTGACTTTTAAATTTCTCAATCTTAAAATTTAAAAATAATTTTTTAAATTATACAATCCAAAATGTCATTGTTATGAGAAAAAATTATAGAAATATAGGAAGAAAACTGTGGAGGTGCACAAAGAAATTGTCCAGAAAGTGATATAACCGCAATTTCACGAAGCCCAAATTACTCCATTGAACTTGGCTCTTTTTTTTCTCTGAACTTTCAAAATTTCTTCCACACTGTCAAAATTTCTTTAAATCAAAAAAAAAAACCCTTTGATTATTTAAGTAAAATCACAAATATCATTCTCCTAAAATTATTTTCGGATAACAACTTTCGGAAATCAAAATATATTACCGGAAATCAACTTTCGAAAGTCAAAATATATTACCGGAAGTCGACTTCCAGAAGTTAAAAATTACTACCGAAGTCGACTTCCGAAAATCAAAAATTAATTTTATTTTAAATATTTTTAATTTTATTTAAAATTTATGGTTTTTAAGTTTTAAATATTTTTTAGTTTATTATTTATTATTTTATTTATTTTATATGTCTTCATATTTCTTAACATATATTCTAAAAAAAAAAATATCAATATATAATTTTATTTTTATTTAATATACTGAAAAATAAATATAAGTATAAAAATAACTAAGATTAAAATAATGTTAAACTTTAAATAAAATAAAAAAATAAAAAAATTATTCTACTTTATTTAATTTTATTTAATGTTTAAATTTTGATTAAAATAATAAAATTTGAAATAAAAAAATTATATTTATATATATACAGTAAAATTCCGGTATATATATATATATTTTATTTAAAGTTTTATTATTTTAATTTAAATTATTTTTTAATTTTATTTTTAATTTTTTCTTTAGCATTTTTTTATTCATTTTGCATTTTTAAAGTAATTTTTCTTTGAAATTTACATATTTTGTAATTTTTTATATTTTGAATATGTGTTTTAAACTTCGTTTTAAAAAAACACAAACAAAAATCTACCGGTAAAGATTAAGAATCAAATATAACTTTTACTATTTATAAATTAACTATCTAAAAACAGTGAGTTAAAACACTAAAATCACCAAGCTAAAAAATTATGTAAGACTATCAAAACTAAATTCTAGTAACAACAGAACTGAATTCTACGATTGACATGCAAATTGAAGATAAGCTAAACATAAAGGTACACTATATTACTTACAAAGACTAGAAATCTACTAATTTAGAAACTACACTAAACATCCTATCTACAAACACTTATTTAAAACATATTAAGAAAAACTAAGAATTAAGCAAACAAAACTAAAACTAAGAAATTAAAGACAAAAGGTAAGCAAAGAGATGCATTTAGCTTAGAAAACTCAATCAAACCGAGACTCATCAGCCTGTCCACAAAATTGTTGTTTAATCTTTGTATATTTTCGTCCACTGAAACATTGACTTTACATTTTTAATTGATCATTAGCTATCACCAAAAAAGTAGTATTTATTTGCGTAATAATACTCTTGTACTACATATTCTTTTAGATTTTAGACGAACATGCACAACCTTGTATATTTCTTTTGGAGTAAATGAATGAGTTCTACACAAATAAAAGTACTGTCCCCTAAGCTTGCACCTTTCGGTTTCCTCCTTCCATCTTGGTCTAGGCTTTGGTGAACTTCCACCACTTGGCTGCCAAGAACCACCACCAACCTCCATAGAAACCACCCCACCACCTAAAAACCTCTCAGTTACCTTGTTCAAGTACATCCAAACCTTCATAGTGAGTTCTGTCAGTATTATGATTGGCTGTCAAACGGGAATTTCAGCTGATAGATCACGTCTTAGATGTCATTTCTTGATGTAAAAAAGCGAACAGAAGAAGTGTGAAAACGTTTCAATCGTGTAATAAATTCATCATTAACATGAGTTTTCACAAAAATTATGGTATTGTAGGAGTGAATACAGCTGAATGGAAGGTTTTCATGCACTCCTTATTGTTGACTAT
>Ga0214544_1009268_pt1 | contig 15568 bp, 3 predicted proteins | sample CNSS3metaG_FD_160074 | JGI IMG/M metagenome (GOLD analysis project Ga0214544, IMG submission 160074) | Root nodule microbial communities from cowpea collected in UCLA plant growth center, Los Angeles, California, USA - CNSS3 | ecosystem: Host-associated > Plants > Roots > Nodule | place: USA...
ATTGGAGATTGAAGAGGCATAATTTGAAAGCCAATTTTATATATATGCCGGTGACAGCACAAGTTTTCAGACAGAAAAGACAAAAGGGTATTTTTTTTTTTTTTTTTTAAAAAAAAACATTTTATTTTTTTTTTTTTTTTTTTCACGTGAAGTCAAAGTGTTTTTACCTTTAGTTCTGTCTATGTTTTTATTTTTTTCTTTTCTATATTTAATTAAAGTTAGTGTATCTTGTGAGTAGTAAAAATCTTCCCCACTTCCAAGTATTTTGGAAATATAGTAATAAATGAGATCAAATTGTCTATCATAATAACACTACCAAATCATCTAATTAAGTAATTTAAATTAAGTAAAACACGATATGAGATCCAAAAGATATATAACCAGAATAATAAAATGACAAGTGGTTGAATTTAAAATTACATTAAAAAACCTCTGCAAATTAAGTTAATTTTCTTTTCTTTTTAATTTTTCTGTCTTAAGAATGGTTTTGAAAAATTGGTGTAACTCCTTGATGAAAATGAAAATGACATGAATGTCTATGTTAGGTTTTGATATATAAAACCTTTGAGTCAAAAGGAAAGTCACCAAAATATTATGTCATGCAACCAACCATGATTTCATTGAACATGACTTGGGTTTATTTGGAAGTTAAATTTCAAATAGATGTGACTTGTAGGGCAAGCAAAAAGTTGAATGGTGACTAGAGAGTAGGTATGAGAAAAAGAAAAAAAAAAATCTAAGTTAAAATTTCAAAGTGTTTGTTTACATTCCACACAGCATGGTGTATATCTAAAGTGATCACCAACCCAACTTTTGAATAAAAATTTGCATAGCGTGGTTGGTAATCGTCTACTTCTCATTCTCTCTTCTTCTTCTTCATGTTTGATACCAACCGCTGAGTGCTACGTTTTACTACTACAACCAACAACAAAACTCCACTTCATGCACAAATCTTCATTTTATATATAAGACTTTTCATCTTCTCATTATCTTGCTGCTGTTTTTGTATTTTTCCCGTATTTATTGCAAAAGTCAGAGTCATATGTTAATAAATTCAATTTATAATTCTTTATTCAGCTCTCAATGAAGAAATCCTTATCAATACCAATAATCAACTTAAAGTAACATTAAGGAGTTCTATCGTTTAGAGAGTAACTATTAAGACTTCCAATGAAAGTTTAATATTAAATAAAAATAAAAAACATGAGTAGTATATAAATAGAAAGATGAATAAACTTATTACTTTAAGATTTTGGGTTGAAAATAATATTAACAATTCAATGAAATATCATACATGGTGAATTCAACTTTAAGAGTTATAAGACTATAGAAAAGAAAAAACTCATACATAATGTGATGAATATAACATATCTTAAAACTAAATTGTTAAATTTTAATATTAATACATTCGCATGATAAATACTATTTTCATCATTTCAATAATTTTTAAATTAAAATATAAATAAAAATTATACAAGTATGAGTTGTTGCACGACTTTATAATTATAGCAAAATTACACGTAAATATAATATGATTCGTTAAAAAGTGATGCAAATTTTATTTTTGAAACTAATATACCTAGAACGAGACAATCCATTTAAAATAGAATACGACTTTATATACGTTTTTTTGTCTATCTAAAATAAAAACTATTTTATTTTTAGAGTTACATCCAAAAGTTAAATAAAGAAAATTGAAGGCTAGATATGAGAGAATTTTTCGCAAAGCAGAGAAATCTTACTTGTTTAAAAAGGCAAGTTTTGGTACTATTCTCGGTCTCTAATTTATTTGAGATAATTAAAAACAAATAAAGTATCTAAGAACTGTGTTTGGAATTGTGGGTGTTATTTTAGTAAGACTTTTAATGTTGTGAAATTGCGGGCCATGGGTTTAGAGGAATGTCACAGGGCCCAATCAATGTCACAGGGCCGTTTTCATAGGCCAACCAAGAACACTAAAGATTTGTTGTCGGACTTTTCTTAGGTCAAACTACAAATCAATATTCTTCTAAAGGCTTTTGCTCCGGCACCCCATCATTATTAAATGCACCCAATACTAACCAAAAAAAGATATAAGATACTCTTTCTCGTTGCACCAATCACCACTAGCACTGTAGCTTCTGTCATTGCCAACACTACAGAGAAAGAAGAAGAGAGAATGCATAATGAAGAAAAGGTCATTTTGTATGTTCTAGAAAGTTTATTGTAGAAAACTCATACCGAAGGGTATTTTATTATGAAAATTTTGTTTTTGGAAGATTTTATACAATAGATAATCCAAAAATACCTTTTCAAAAAGGTAAAATGTCATTTTCAAATTTCACTTAAATTGTGCATCCCTCCACGACTTCACCTTTAACACACCTTAAAATAGTTGTTTAACTGAAGCATTCTCTCTTACATAACTTTACTATAAGTCCGATTAAAAAAAGAAAACTGGATTAAACTAATCAAAGTCAAGATTATAATTTATATCACATAACTTCTTCAGTAGCACTAAAGTATGATCGGCCAGAGAAGATTTTATTTTGGGAATTCAAAAGTTGTGCAGTCAAAGCACTATTTATTTACAATAAAGTCGTAGACACAACTTTGCAACAGTGGCAATGTTTTTAAAAGTTATACATGAATCTTGTAAATTTTCCGTGGCTATGGTGTAGCTTCGTCATGGATTAATTAATTCTTACATAATTCATAAACTGTAGTTGAGAGCATGTGATTTTTGTAATGAACTGCAAAAACAAAGAATAGTGAAAAAGATTTATACCAGTGTCATTCACCTCTGTGATCTGTGATGGTGATGGCACTGAATGATTATAAGCAAAGAAGATGTTGAAGAAATCTACAATTTTTGTGCACACACACACACACCATAACTAGAGCACAGCCAAAGGCATTGACCGATCAAAGCTCCCCCGAATCGATCTCTCCCTCCTTCTTCCCATTTTCTTCTTCTTCCTCTTCAACTCCACAACTTCTTCTCCCTCTGCCACGTGTCCCACCCTCTCCGCGCCGCCGCTAACCAGCACCCTCGTAATCCCAACGTAACCCAACGCCTCCGCGATCTGCAGCGCCGTCACGCCCTTGTTCGTCCTCGCCTCAACATCCGCCCCCTTCTTCACCAGCACCTCCGCCACGTCAGCATGCCCGGACTCCACGGCACAGTGCAGCGCACTGTACCCCTCCTCATCCCTCGCGTCCACGTCGCTGCCTCTCTCCAACAAAACCCTCACAGCCTCCACCCTCCCCTTGAAACACGCCCTGTGCAGCGCCGTCCAACCGTGCTGGTCCCTTCCGTTCACCACCGCGCCGCCCTCGATCAGCCGCTGGATGTTCCTCACCTCCCCCCTCCTCGCCGCCGCGCACAGCCCGTCCCCGAGCCCCAGCGCGTCGAACACGCCCGCATGCCCGTTCTCCGCCGCCACGTCGTACGCAGTCCTGCCCGCGAAGTTCCTCACGTCCTTGTTCGCCCCTTTCTTAAGCAACAGCTTCACCATCTCCTCGTCCCCCACACCCGCCGCCACGTGCAGACACGTGTCACCCTCTCGCGAGTCGCGAACGTCGGTTCGCGCGTCGTTCGCCAGCAACATCCTCACGAAATCTCTCTCGCCATGCTTCACTGCAAGGTGGAGCGCGGTTTCGCCGTCCTTGGTCAACGAGTCAACGTTCGCGCCTTTGAGTAACAGCAGCCGAAGAACCTCCACGTGCCCTTCTCTCGCCGACAAATGAATCGCTCCCAACGACGACGTTTCCGTTCTCTCCGTGGCGGCCTTGTGAGCTAACAGAAGCTCAACGGTTAGTTCTTCTCCCAAAGAGCAGGCCTTTTCCAGAGGGGTCATGCCGGAACGATCTTTTGCTTCGATGTCTGCGTTGAACTCGAGGAGTAATTGAACAAGGTCGGGTCTGCTCTTGGAAATCGCCACGTGGAGGAGCGTGTCGCCGTTTGAGTCAACCGAGTCAACGGCTTTCCATGAAGCTTCACTGTGTTCGAGAGCTTCTCTGATTTCGTCAATGGAGCCGTGGTGGACTAGCTGCGCGAGAATGAGCGAGCCGACGAAGATGATCTTGATGCCGCTGTCGATGAAGACTTGTTTCTTCTTGGCCGTGAACCAGTCGGAGGGGACGGACTCGAACATGGAGGAGGGTTCTTTGATGGTGGCGCCGGGAACCACGACGCTGTGGAGGAGGAAGGAGTCTTCGGAGTGAGGGAAGGAGTGAGGGAGAGTGGAGCCTTGTGGGAGATGGTAGAGGATTTCTACGGTTACCGAGGCTAGTGGGGATATGATCCCAGATTGAGGCTTCACAGTGTAACGCGTTTTGATCAACGGTTGAAGCCTGAACGCCACCGGCATCGTGTACATAACATTGCGTAAGGTGATTTTGCCGTGGCATTTTTGGCCTGGCTCCATCCTTATTGACACAGTGTTCGTGGGTTCTACTTTTATTAGCCTGTCCATGCTTCTTTTTCTCACTTCTCACTCACTCACTCACTCTCTCTGATCAGTGTTCTGAAGGAGAAGGAAAAGCCATGAAAAGGAGGTGAAGGATTTTGAGGAAGGTGTAACAGGAAACAGAGGGTATATGTATATATGCTACATGCATGGATTATGTATGTATATGTATGAAGGGCCGGCTTAAATTACTGAGAAAGTGCCAAGTGGTGCTGTAAAAAACAATGGTGACTTGTTCTATTCGGCGTCTCTATTCAGCAACTCACAGTTGTGCAAGTTAAAAGCCTGATAACCGATCTCTGTCTTCTTTCTGCATGTCATTGTCATTGTAAAGGCCAATTTGTTGTTAAATGGTGACTTTTGTTTTTTAATTATGAATCCTGACGTATGGTGATAGTATTATATATGGATGTTTGTTGCCACAAGAATGAGTATAAAATTGTAATGCTGCTAGATGCTTTTTCATTGTTTTCTATTTTATTTTCCCTCCTTGTTTTCTGTGTATTCTGAGAAAGTTGCGTTTCCAAATACTATATTATTACATCTGTTACTTCATTATTGGGTTTGGCCGTTTGGAAAAACATTCCGGTGTGATGAACGAGATGTAAATTTTATACGTTTAAGTCTGAGTGATCAAGGTGGGTTTTGTGGCCTTTTTGTTTACTTCGCCACCTAATAAGGTCGCATAGTTTATCCATTAAATACTGTAATGTTGCTTTCTTCTCTTAGTGCTACTTGATGTTTTTTGCCTTTTACTTTGATGGCTCAGCAGCCTAAATCTGATTCCTTGTTACCATTTCAAATCACACCCTCGTTAATAGCAATTTCAAAATTTGGCTAGGTAGCCTAAATGTGCTTTAAGAGATCAATTTTGATAGAACACATGCAGATCAGTGCTTACTTTAGTATATATTTCACAACACTGTTTTCTGCAGGCATCAACACACACTTTGGTTGGTATATTATCCTACAAAACAATGTTTTCCCCTTCATCTTTTTGAATGGTTAAGGTCATTAGATAATTTTTTATGTCTTTTTTTTTCAAATATAGTTTATGACTCACTTTCAACAACTGGGAACATGTTGAAAAGTCACATAAGATTTAATAGTTTATCTATTGTCTTTCTCAAAAGGTAGTTTTAACTTTTGGCTCCACCACGGTCGCTCTCTATTAACTGGAAACTGCAAAATCCATTCATTGTTATGAGAGTGAGAGTAATACTGTGTGTAGCTGTGTTGGTTTGATTAGTAGTGCTTGTTTTGACGTAATGTATTATGGTGAATGGCAACAAAACGCTATAAGAAACAAAGATTATATCTTCTTGTCGAGGAAAATACATGAAAAATAAAATATTCTTGGGGAACTAAATTATGTCCTAACAACGGGATAAACAATAACCTTAATGGACAGACCAAAAATGGGTAAACATATATGTAACAAGGAGGAAGAAAAAACAACGACCAGCATGTATGGAACATTTCTCCAAGGAACTTACACACCACTTATTTTTATTTTTTTATAAAAATAAAATTATTAGTTTAATTTTGAATTCTTACTTGAAGATTTACATCAGTGGGACATGGTTAGACGTAAGATGGTTCCTTTTACATATGATGTCTACACATGAAACGTAAATTTACATCTAATTCTCCATAACACATGTAAATTTGCATATGATGTGTAGGCATCAGACAGAAAAAGTCTTATTTTACATTAGACCGTGGCCAACTAATGTAATTTTTTTTTGTTATAATCCCTCCCTTAATTTTTCATTCTCACGATCCCCTCCCACAAAACACAACAATGACGCTCCTACAAACAGAACCTAGCAAAGGTGCTAGCAAACCCCTCCCTCCCTCCTGCTTTCTTCACTTTAATGCAGGTACTCCAATGGATGTTGGGTGGGGTTTGTAATGTGGTAGCCAGGGCGTTGAAAGTGCAATGGCGGCTCTCGAATCTATGTCTCGCCTAGAACAGACAAAAAAGGCAAAAAATAATAGACATAAAAAGCCTTTTTTTTTTTGTGTTATTGCTTATTTGTGTTGAATCCGTCTTAGTCCAATGTTACTTTACATCTTTACCAACTTTAAATTTCAGCTTTACACGTTGTAGCTCTCACTAATTCCATAGGTTTGCTTATTTAGTATTTTATTAGTTTTACTCACTTGTGTTTTGTTATTTTCCATATTTCTAGTTTAATAGACTTCTCTTTTGCAATTGTCAGCTCAATGTGATGTTGTGTTTTATTCATTTAGTTTCCATTTCAATTTATGGTGTATTAGTCTTAAGTTTTAATCACAAGGATCTAGCTAGTTTTGTTTTTATAGTGTTGTTGAACTTTTTACTTTATCAAGAGTCACAATTTGTTAATTTTCATAGCACTAGTTACGCCAATTAGTTTGTTTTAATTGTTATCATTCATCTGTTAGTATTGTGCAATATAATGTTTACATTGAAAATAAACAAGGGGGTATGAATTGGTTTGTTTAATAAAAATTGATACTTTAAAATTTTCTCCAAATTTTTTTGCTCAATTAAAGCTTTTTCTCTTGTTTTAATAACTTCGGTAAGGTAAAAAGAGTTGGAAAAGAGAAAATTCGTTACACAAATATTTTTATACTGGCTTGGATCAAAAGATCATATGTCTAGTTGTTAATCTCTCTAAAGAGATATTAACTCAACACTAAAATTAAACCATACTTACAATCACAAAAGAAAGGTTTTAGGGTTTAGAGAACACCTCTCTTGAAGACACAAGAGATGAAAGATACCTTCCTTGAATAACACAAGGAATGAAACACCTCATTTGAGTCACACAAAAGATGAACGACTTCTCCTTGCAACAGCAGCAACACTCAATCTCTCGAAAACTCACTTGGTGAAAGTTATTCTTTTATCCACACTAGGTTTTTCAAAGCCTCTTTTCATAAACATAAAGAGTTTCTTTTGCAATCACAATACTAAACCTTTGAATCAAAAGTTAATTTTCAAAATAGGTTTTATCAAACATATATATACTTTCTCTTTTAAAAATTAGGTCAAGAACCTAAAGACTTTTCTCTTTCAAAGTCTCTTGAATAATTGATTATTCAAGAGAAAATCGATTATCATAGAAGTTTTTCTGAAAATATTTTCTCGTTGTATAATCGATAACTAGGAGTGAATAATTGATTATTACAATCTTTTTTGAAAATCTTGATTTCATTTGTATAATTGATTGTCATTAGTGTTAATAGATTATCACGGAACTTTTATGAAAAATAAAATCTTCCCTGTACTAGAAGATGAAAAATTGTCGGTGAGGATATTGGAAAGCTTTATGATTTTCTTGCTCAGTTTAATATATTTTTCTATATGAAGACGAAGCAGCTGAACAAATGAAGTTTTGTTTTTTAAGCTAAAAATTAGGTGGATCTCTGCATTAGTAGAATCCCCTTCAATCTAAAATGGGTGACAGAAATTGCTCCAATCTCTTCAGGCATAAGAGTTCCCCTGTTGGATTTTTCTCCATTGAAAATGGTATGCATTTTCTCTTGTTTGCTACTGTTTTTTTATAGTCTATGTTAATCAAGAATCAAACTAACATAGTTATATGATTTTAACAAATTTCATCCAATAATGAATATTTGTGTGAGAGAACCATGATATTACTTATGTGTGTTATTTCTCGTAAAAGGTAAGCACCTGATCCAAGGACTTGGTGCTGGCATCATTCCCAGCATTTTGGACGTTAATATCCTAGATGAAGTTTTTGAGGTAGCTCTTAACACTAATACCTTGGCATTCAATTTTCAATCTTAATCCAAAAACTTGATACTTCCTTTCATACAGACCAATTTTGCTTTGAATGCATTAGAATATGAAGAAGGCACTACTATATTTTTTTTATATTTCATGAGATTTTTCTTGCAATTTGTTATAAAATTTTGCAAGAAAACCCATTTTTTGTGCCATTTTTTCAAAGAGTATTAATTGACAAACAATTTCTTTGTGAATAATTATATTTTACAAAATTATAAAATATACAAGTACTTCTTAAAAAATTTTCTTTGAAAATTGTTGTCAAAATATTTTTGTAAAAAAAAAAATAATTGCAAATTATTTTCATAACAACATTTGTGAGTATTTCTTACGAAAAAACTTTAAAAAAACAAAAATTGACAAAAAATATGTATTTTTTAGTAGTGAGGACAATCCTTTATATATGTGTGATTTCTTTTGTAGTTATACTAAATTATGTACTCATTTTTATTGTATGAATGACAATAATTAAATATATAAATTTTGAGTGCGTTATTTTGACTTTTCAATTTTTTTTTTGTCAATATTCATCGGTACATTAACAGAAATAATAGAGAAATCTGTCACTACACTATTTTTTAGTTTAAACAACTTTAAAATGTTGCCTAAAGTTAAAAAAAAATATCATGGCTTTAATTTTAGACAACGGTTATACCACGATTTTTCAGTCGTGGAGTATGCAATCATGACCATTGCCTAAAGTTAACAGTTTTTTTCCTAAGGTAACAAAAGTTTTGAAAATCATTGCTTTAGAAGAAAATAATGACCACACTTTTTATCTAACATGTTATTTAATAATTTTATGCAACACATTTTAAAATGTTGTGTATTCTTTAGGCAATGATAATTTAATTAACGTGATCTCGGCTCTTATAATAATTATTGGATTGAGCGTCTACCACTAAGCCAAAAATTATAGTCAATTATTAAGGTGTAACACTTTCTACTTAAGATTGTAGGAACCAAAGTGCCATGATTTGATTTTGACTTGATCTACCACAAGACTATTGATGCACTTTACAATAATTTAATTATTATTGTGTCACAAAATGGTAATTTAAAAATATTTAAAGTTAAATTACCATAGTTTTAAAGAAGTGGTCTACACTATCTACATTTTAACAACGTTTGTTTATAACTATCAATATTTTCTAATGTATTGCTAAATAAATAGACAACAATTTTTGTAATTTTTGTATTCTCTCTAGGTTTAAAACAAATAAAATTCACTGTATAATCAACAATAAAAAATTGTGACTTATTCTTATTTTACACAATAAGAAGATTTATAATTTGCAATTGAGAAAAGGAAAAAATATAATAAAGTGGCCATAATTTTTTTAGTCCATATTTTTTTATGTACAATATTTTAGAAAATGTTGTATAAGCAAAAATGTAATATTTAGTAGTTTTAAATCATGCTTATATATTTGTAGCACTTTTTTTATATTTAAGCAATAATTTAATATATGTAGATTAGTCTGGTGTGATCTAAGTAAAAGATGATGCGGTGCATGTCCAGAAAAAGGTGAGACTTCACTGAAGTGTTCAGCCCATAAGAATAATATCCATCCCATAATCATCATCCATAACGAAATCTCAACCCTCCTATAAGTAATATTAAAATCTCCTTATTTATTTCTTGTCTTAATGGAACATGGGAGTAGTATAGTTACGAAGTCGGTGTATAAAAGATGCAAAAGATCAACAAAACCTACTGGAACACTTCCCAACATTCTTGTTCTTTGTCAGAGTTTTCATATTTTCCGAAATTTATTTTACAAAACTTCTTAAGTGCTTTTTATTTATTTTACAAAATCTTAGCAAATAGGAAAAAAAATCCTAATATTACGAGTAAACCTAACTCGTGCACAAAGTTACCGGAAGCTTCATCGGCTTCACCACGGCAAATAGAAATAATATAAATGAAGAACATAGAGAGACTTTGCGTGTAAGAAGATCAAAAAAGTACTTTACATTGGAGCAAATTAGTTTCCGACAACGACCAAGATTCAAGGCCATACAAGATCCACACACACCCTCGACTCCAAAGGGTTTTCCGTCACAGTTTCTTTGGATTTCTTCTGCACAAAGCCTTCATCTTTCAGTGTTGTTTTTGCAGCAACAGCACAAGATGATGAAGTTATGGTAAAATTGGGAGGAGGGTATGCTGCTAACAGAGTTGCAGCATCCCACTCGTGATTCCGAACGAGCTCTGAAAAGAGAAGCACCAGCGAAGCCATTCAGATTCAAGATCCAGATATGAATGTCTTTGTTCAAGTTCAAATTGATTTTGATGGGTCTGAGATCGAGAAAGATGTGAAAAAGCTTTATAAACAGAGTCACTCATCTTTTTTCTGTTGGCTCTGGTTTTATGTGACTCGGTTTCGGAAAACCCAAACATAAAACAGTGGTTTGTTCTGTTCCGCTGTGTCTTGCCGCTGATTTATCTCTCTTTATATGTATAAATAAATTCTAAATTAATTAATTAATTGAACTATATTTGATTTTAATGTATAATCAACGAGATAAAAATATATGTTTTACAGTTAATTATTACATTCATGGTTTTGAGGAATGTATTTTAATAGGATTTTAAAAGTGTATGTGTATCGTGTAAATCACTGCGACCGTGGTTTTTGATTTGAATTATGGAAGAATATCTAAAACGTAATACCAAAAGAAAAGGTGTAATAGGTTGCGTTGTATGACGCTAAAACGAGTGACTGGCCTAAACTACAATCCAACAAAACCACTAATGTTTTTTTGGCGGTTCTTGTGGGCAAAAAGTCAAGCCCACTGCCCCAACTCTAATCTTCTGTTTGATTATGGGAAAAGAAACACACGAAAATAATTGTAAATAAAAAATAAGTTGGGGGAAAATATATAAAAAATAAGATTAAGTATTTTGCCATTTGAATTAATGTTTTTAATGGTGCGATCATGTTAAAAAAATCAAAAAAAAAATTAGAATTAAAAAAACTTAAGATAAAGCTCAAAAAAGTGTCCCATCTGGGTACCAAATTAATCATCAATAAGAAATGGTATAGATATATAATATACTATGTAAGAAAAGAAGGAAAAAAAGTATATCAAATGAAAATATAGGTGTAATACTGTCTTGTAACTTTAAATATTGTTAATTACACAAATAATTTATTTTAGAAAAATGGAATTACACAATTATTTATACAATTAATTTATTTTGGAATAATAATTAATTGACACCTAAAAATATTAAAGGAACGTTATCTTGTTAGTTTAATAAATTATCATTCATTATAGTTGTTAGAATAAGTATTAATATTTGGATATACTTCCTAATGTAGATATGAATTGTACTAGTTTTGTATCTAAGATTCCAGTGTATTGTACATATGAATTGTGCCTTGTATAAGATTCTAGCGTAGTCTTTTTGATATTTCGTTTTTTCATTGTATAATATTTCTATCATTATAGATAGAAGATTATAAAAGAGGTCTTTCAAGTTCTATAATATATTTTTCTTTCTTTTTCTAATTTTAAGTTGATATTAGAAAAGGTTTATCCCGTTTCACCGGTCTCAACTAGGGATGTTAAAAAGTTTGTATATGATGGTATCTGTGGATAAAATTTGCATCAGGTAGAAAATAAATACTATAAATGGATACCCGTGGGTAATAGGTACGAATAATTTTTATATCCGCTTGTTAACAGTGCGGGTACGAATATCATAGTATTTGTACCCGTGGATACCCGTATCCGCTATACTTTAATTTAAATTAAAAATATATATAAAAAATGATTAGAAGAGTTTTCACTTTATTTTATTAAGACATGTTATACTTTTTATGTGATATTTGTCTCACTTTTTTATTTTATGATTGTGAAATCTTATAATATCATCGTAGATGCTGCCTCTAACATGCTTGACTCATTTTTTGCTGATATTGTAGCATTCTTTCCAAGAAATGCATGACAAACAAATGCGGTAAATAATTCGATAACATTTCAAGGAACGAAAAATTCTACCATCACCTTCCTAAATGCTTCCAATGCATCAGTTATCTTTGAAGAACATATTGGAGTCACTTTTTATCCGTACAAGTGAATCATATTCATAACTTTTTTCCTCCACATGTTTGAAGGCTAGTATACGACGAGAAAACTGTAAATAAATAATATTCTTTTCTCTTCTAATATAGAAAATATAATATATAACAAATTGTGTAAATATAAAATGCCTACAATACTGTTAAATATATATATATATATATATATATATATATATATATATATATATATATATATATATATATATATATATATATTATTTTAAAATAATTTTTAAAATTTATATATATATATATATATATAGTATGTTAGATGTTATTGTAGAATTTGGTGTCAAAATTTTAGAAGTATATTATAGAAAATAATACTAATAATAATAATAATAAGCATTAACTATGACATAATAATGGCAATAAATAAATAGTAGAAAAAAAAGATTATTAGGTCGTCACACACGTCGTCTTCCACCCACTAGAGCATCGTTGCATTAGCTTAACCAAGCCCTTCAAACCTCCACCTCCCTCATATGGTCCTTGGTTACCCTTTTTTGGTGTGGTTAAAGGTTATTTAGGATTTCCTAGTTAAACCTAGGGCTTTTGTTTTGTTTTTCCTCAAAAATGTCTAGGGTGGAATTATTGTCACATTTTTTTGGAAGTCTTCTCATTACTTATGAGAAACTAAATAGAAAAAATTACCACTCTTGGCCTACCTCAATTTAAATTTGGTTCCTTGGCCAATATTATCTTGACCACCTTTAACAAGATGGAAGTAATGTACCTTATGAGCAAGTTGTACAGTGGAAGGGAATTGATTTTTAGCTCTATGCCTTGTTGTGGTAGTTTGTGGAACAAAAATTATTGGGTATCACTACATGAAAATTGAATAGGGTTAAATATGTTTTTGGTCCCTCAAGTTTCAGTGAACTTTGGAATTAGTCCCTCTTTGAAACTTTATACCAATTTAGTCCTCCATCTTTAGAAATACGTGGATTTAATCATTCTTACCAAATTTTTTTAAGTTTATTTAACACTTTAAACGCATTTTATGATAATATTTGAGTTAACATTGAAGCGGAAATGTGTCAAACGGTATAAACAATTCAAATATTATAATGAAATGCGCTTGAAACATCATATAAACTTAACAAAATTTGGTTAAAAAGACTAAATTCACATTTTTAAATATGAAAGACTAAATTGGTCAAAACTTTTGAAGGACTAATTCTAAATTTCACTTAAACTTGAAAGACCAAAAACATATTTAACCCAATTGAATATTACTGACAAGCACAATTCGTTGGTAATAACAAAAATATATCGGTAAATCATCTTTACTGACGAACTATTGATGATCAAAACTCCATCCTAACTTTGCTGGTAAACTTTACCAATTGATTCACCATCTGTCAATAATTACCAACGGTCTCGAATCTATTGATAAGTATCTATTAGTAAACATTTGTCGATAATTACTGACATATTCTAACCATCAATACATTTGTCGCCAAAATACGCAATTAGGTCTACTTCTTCCTCCTTCTCTTCTTTTTCCTTTATTCTTCATCTTCTTTCTCCTATCCTCCTCAGTGTCGTCACATCGTAGCACCATCATTGTCACCTCGAGTTCATCCTCATCCTCTTCCTCTTATTTGTCTTCCTCTTTCCTCTTCCTTTCCTCCATCTCTTCTTCCTCCACATCTTTCTCTAACTCCAACAACCATCGTTCATGACTTCATGTAACTGTCGCATGACCAACATTCCTCTGGGCCACCATCTCCTCCTTCATCGGATATCAAAATTTTTGTTTCTTTATGATGATCTTAAAGAGAAAGTCTACATGGAACAATCTCCTAGACTTGTCAAGTGTAAAAAATGTTTAGACTTATAGATCATAATTATATTTGAAACCAAGTATCCCAACTCATTGATAAATTAAGGAAAGTACTTATAGAATAAGGAAAGATTGTAAAAATAGCGACTTCAGCAAAAGATAACTTAGTTGCTAAAGAAAAGTATATATATATATATATATTTGTTGCTGAATAATGTGTTTGGCATTAACCCAAGTTTGTTCTGTCATCTATTAACTTAAATGTTTCTTAGAGTAAACTCATGTATGCAGAATGGTCAAAATATTATTCTTCTGAATAATGTGCGAGTTAACAAAAGTTTAATAAATTTTTAAAAGGTTCATATCACTTTATTAAATCAGTGTAACATCGGATAAATTACTCGTTGTCACACCTTCAATGTCATTGTTATTATATAACCTCGTAGGTTAAAAATAACACTGTATATAATTAAAATGACTGAAAAATAAAATTTTTTGATAAAAAAAAATTAAAATAAACATTATATTTAAATTAGAAGACTAAAAATATATTTAAACATTTAATAAATTTTTAAAATAACATATTAGTCAATTATATTCACATATCAAATATTGAATACATAGTTATTATTTACGTCACGTCACTAACATAATCTAGATTAAAATAACATACAAAATTAAATGACTGCAAATAATTTAATTAAAAATCATAAAAAATTATTTAAAAAATTATTTGAGTAAAACATATTTAAACTAGTTTTAAAATCTTTAATTAGTCAGCCGATATATATACATCAATTGCCAGAAATATTTTGTTTTAATAAAAATACCTATACCCGAAGCACATAATTAGGGTGGAAAAACTTTTTTGTATAGATGATTAGTTGAATCAAGACAATGAGCAATTTGTTCCTGTACCTTGGTAAGTTTCTTCCCACATTTTTATATAAAAAAATTCTAATTTTACGCTTGTACAATTTAAAGGATATTTTATCACATTCAGATTCAAAAATAAAAAATAATTTTCAGATTATACAATCTAAATATTATTTTTTATTTTCAAATTACACTATCCAACAATCACTTTAACTCCTAAATTACAGTCTAAAAAAATTAAAATGACAAGTTATATGAAAGAATAAACATATAAATAGAGATGGCAAATAAATATGTTTCTGTGGGTATTGTCCAAACCCGTCTTCGTTTTGACGGAGAATCCCTGCATTGACTGGGTATGGATATGGGTATGAGGAATACCCAATTTTTTCAATTGGGTATGAGGATGGGGATGGGAATGGATATATCCCTGCCATAATACCCGTCTCCGCCATATCTCCATCCTCATTTAAATTATTAAAATATTCACAATCAATTAAGTAACCTTATATATATATATATATATATATATATATATATGTTTATATATATTTTT
>Ga0214544_1009269_pt1 | contig 15567 bp, 3 predicted proteins | sample CNSS3metaG_FD_160074 | JGI IMG/M metagenome (GOLD analysis project Ga0214544, IMG submission 160074) | Root nodule microbial communities from cowpea collected in UCLA plant growth center, Los Angeles, California, USA - CNSS3 | ecosystem: Host-associated > Plants > Roots > Nodule | place: USA...
TTCCTTTTTGTTTTGAATCAATCCATCATCTTCTTCTCTTGAGCTTTGTGAAAGGAACCTTCACATCTAGATAGCTTGCTATCTTAATGTCCAGTGGGGATTTCGCTTAGCTTTCTTAATCAACTCATACCATATTCAATAATCTTAAAAAGGAACAAGATAATCATTCATCAAAACTAGTCTACTTTTAACTAAACTTCTGAAACAACTCTAATTCTACTATACTGGCCAATCTAAATATCTATATTTTCTAACTATGGTTCTTAGTAAATGAACTAATAGTAACAGGAAAATCGTGTACAAAACTAATGTTACACTATTAAACTAATGAAGAAATATAAAGACTACTAAAACTTATGCGCCTATTAGTTACTAGTTTACATATTCTTACTAACTAAAACTAGAATCCTAGCCTTAAAATGCAAAGCTAAGCTACTGAAAACTAAGGACAACCTAGACACTTCTAAAATTATGCTAAAACTACTATATTAACACTAATTCTAAAATAAAAGAGGATTTAGAAAAATGAAGGAATCTACTCTAATATAAGCTAATTAACTAAAAGAAAATCTAACAAAGACATAATTAACTAATAAAGACATGGGAAAAAAATTGTACTTAACAATGTATGATGTACTTTTACATTGTAAATAGATACCTTGATGATAATAAAAACAAAATGTTGAAAGATGTATGTTGTATGGTATTGTGGCCCTTTATGGGTGTGTTGTCATCATGGGATCTTTCCCCTTTGTGCACACATATGGCGAGAATATCTTGGATGGTATTGCATAGTATTAAACATAATACTTATTAAGGAAAAAGATATCATGACTTCCATAATAATCTAATGAAGGAGGCTCTTCTATCATATAGCAAGTGCAAGTTGTAACATCTCGGTCAGATATTACTAATTTTAAATAATTAAGTAGTAGAGAAAAACAAAATTGCATTTATTATTCTGTATTTTCCCAAACGCGGGAAAATTAAAACCATACATTAATCGTCATAATAAAAATAATCGTAAATAAAACTCCAAGTTTTACAATTCCAAAACTAATTACAAAACCAAGTGACAAAAATAACTAACATGAGCTGAAATCATAAATCCCCATGCTGCCCTACTCTGATATAGGCCTCACCAGAGCCACCTGCAACATCATTTGCTCCCATGTAACGAATTACACATTCATCACCAGACACAAGTAGATAGGGTCAACTAACATATATAAATATATATAAACCACAACTCAAAAGTACACACATTCATCAGAGAACTCCATCCTCTAATTCCACAAACCATGGCCACCACCATGTTTATCCATGTTCTACATCTTTAGATGATAACCTCAAGATACCCTTTGATGTCATTACTTACAAGCCACAACTTGTAGAACACGTGAGGGGAATCATGCTACGGACCACACTCTGCAACTCTAGGTGGAGTTTCCAATACGAATCATAGTTCGTACTCTCTACACAAGATTAACACATCATTGGCCACAACCTATGAGTGCTCAATCGAGTGGAGACCCTCCGTACGAGCTACAACTCGTACACTCACACCAGTAACACTTGCCATTTCGGTTTAGCATGCATTTTTATGTTCATAAATTCATAGTAGCATGTTAGTGTAAGTCTTAGTTTGATATATAGGCTTAGAAGTAGAATTTGGTCTAGTTTTAGGAGTTTTTAGAATTAGTTTGGTTTGATCAACATTGCCTTCTTATATTTTTGAGTGAAAAGCATAAGAAAGACATAAAATATCATTTCAAAGTTTAGAGAAGTCACAAAGACAAAGTTGATCCAACCATTTTTGCTTAAAAGTAGCAGAGTTGACTTTTTGGTGCAAATGTTCACCAAAGTTTGCCCCACAGTTGACTTTTTGCTTTTCAAGTTATAAATGAGATGGCAACCTTTGGGAAAGCTTTAGGGCATTAAAATACACCTGTTCAAACTTTGAGATGACTGAAATATGGTCCAATTATGCATATCACTCTTGAATCTCATTTTTGCATGTTTAGCTCTTTTAGGTGCATTGTAGGCGTAGCATAATTTGGTTTTATGCATACTAACTTGATATTTTAATGGAAGCATAACCAGAGGGTTAGATTGGAGCTATTGGATTGGAATTGAACGTGAAAAGTTGTTGATGTAATAAGAATTGATGTAGAGCTAATGTCATGCAATATTAAGTTTAAGAAAAGCCTTTGAATGAGTCGGTTGAACTCACTCACTTGTTGCAGCAGGTCATGGCCGTGAAAGCATCATTGAACATGAGCAAGTGACTTGGAATAGGCTGGAACAATTGTTGGAAAACCTATAACCTAAGTTTCAAGTGGATTTTCAAAGTAGTTAGGCAAAAATGTGGTAGTTTAGTTAGTTTATGTGACCTTTAGAACTAGTAGCAAGTTTTGTTCTATTATCCTAGCGCCACACACTCAATTCAAACAATAACAATCCAAACATAGAACACATCATTCATCACCATTTTTTTCTTCCATCACGATTCCATTTTCTCTTCTCCACTATACCAGATGTTGCTGTTTTGGACCATAATTCTGCATAATTTTCTACACTTTTGTGCCATTGATACTTGCTGATTTGGATCTGTTTGTAAGCCATACATTCGTTCTATTGATTCCATCTGCTGTAAACATCTCATGTGCTATGAATTTACTGTTTTCTTTCTACTTTTACTGATTAAACACTATGATTTCCATCATTCACGACTGAAGTGAAATCATGATTCAATTTGGAGTGATTGAGTGATGTTGATCTACAACAACACTGGATTCAACTTGGAAACAAGTTGGATTTGTAGAGGATGCACAATAATCCTACTTAGATATCTAATGTCGTTTGATTATGATCAACCATACATAAATCACTGAATTGAATCATGCTTCTCAGTTCTGTTGTGTTTGACCACTGTTTCACTCACTTTCGATTTTCGTTTTTTATTAATTCATGGTTCTTAAGTTTGATTCTCGTTTTCATTTGTATCATGAGCTCACACGCATTGATTCTGCATCATTTCTACATCGAATTCATCGTTAATTGCATTCCATTTTATGATTTTTCATAAGTTCGTTAATACCGTTAATTAGGGTTCATCATTTATAATCTCGAGTTATATTCAACATTTTTTAGTGATTCTTGTTCCTATCATCAATAGAGATTGTTTCTAGATGATTCGCATCATTACATTTGCATTCCATGCATTGAGAAGCGATTTTGATGGTTGCCTTGTGTCTATGTACATGAGCTTCTCTCGATATTTTTCCATAAGTTCATTTTTTGCATAATTGCATTTTCAGCTAGTTTTGTTGATTCAATTAGGATCCATTTGAGTAGTATAAGTGTTTCGTAAGCTCAAGTTGATTTTAGGATCATGGCATTGCATATTCACACATTCATAGCCTTGTTTAGTCTTAGCATTTTGTCAAACACCTTAGGTGCATTAGATTTCATTTAGGCATTTCATCAACTAGTTTGCAATTATGCATTTGCATAGTCTTTTAAGTTTGTTACGGTTTTAATTCAAGTATATTTTGATAAATTTCCTATTTTCCACATGATAAGTTCACTAAATCAATCATTAGCCTTTGTCTATCTATCAGATTGATCCTTGGTTGATTGTTATGCTATATTAGTTAGTATTAGTGAGGAAATCGAGTTTGATTGAATCTCTAGGCAACAAGAAGTTTATCAATTAGATAGAGGTAAAGATAGCAAGAGAGAGAGAGGATGAAAAGAAGAAAAATGTGAGAGGGAAAGGTAAGGGATGAGCATTACAAGTTTACAATATGTCTTATGTTAACTTATGGTGGGATTTATTTATTATTGTTTAACTTGTTTTTATTCAATATTTTTTATATCTAAAGAACTTAAATCTATTTTTAAACCATATATTTCCTAAAGATGCAATTTTAATCTCTATAAAACTTTAATTACAGGTTTGATCTTTTTTTTATTTCTTAAAACAAGTCATTTTAGTCCATTATTAATGTATAGATCAATTCTTAAGAAATGTTAATATTTGTTTTGTTTATGTTTTTATAAAACTCATGTTAGACATCACTATTATCACATGAAATCATATTAATCAAAAAGAAAAATTAAAGTACAATCAACATAGGAAGTCTAGACCAAACCCATGTGAAATGAAGCATATTTCAAAAACCTACCAAAACATTTATACAGTTGTAGCATGTATAGAGACCTTTTTAATTGAAAAGCAAGAAAAGGAGGTGAATTATCTGATGTTTTGTGTTTTTTCCTAGAGAGAGTAAGACGTTTAATGGAGCGAGTGTGTAATGTTTGATGATAGAAAGCTTAGGGAAGGACATGACCATTTTAGGTTTTTGTTGGTGGTCTAAAGAGAGTGTCAGCCGCTAAGAAGATGTAAGGCATGTGAGGCATGTGATGTTGATTGTATTGTCTATAAATGGTGAGTTGTTTGAAGTAGTTATACAACAAAGCATAGCATGTGATGTACTCTAGGTATGAGAATGGTCTAAGGTTGTTTGTTGACACTATGAAGTCTTGGTCATCTGGTTGATTCTATTTCTTCATGGAGGGACTAACATTGGGATTTGAATGTTCTAATGGTGTTTGAAAACATTGACAAGAGAATTGTCTGATGGTGCATTGGTCATCTAATATGTTTTGTATGATGAAAAGAAAAGGATTAATGGAGTGAGAGTGTGAATCATTTGATAAGCACACAACCAATGAGACATTAGGTACATGTTTCACCTAATGATTCTTTTGATGGATGTTAGTCATGTGATGGTTTGGGTTTTGTCATGGGGAAACTGAGTTGTCTAATTAAGTTTGATTGTGTGGCATTTGGTGACTAAAAGCTTTAACAAGACGTTGGACATATTAACTATATAAAGATCATGAAAAGGAGTAGCTTGTGCCTATAAGAAGATGCATAGACACAATGCAGGTGACTCATCTAGTTGTTTTGTAATGTTCTTTATGAAAGGAAGTGGTCTAATATATTTTTAGTATGAAGTGTTTAATGGATGTTGGGTATGTGTGTATACACCCCTTTCTTTAAGAACAAGTCTCAATTGCCTCAACCTTTTAGAACACAAAATCTCTCCCATTCTCTCAATTCCAGTTCCTTACTCCATTTTAGCTCAACCTTAATTCTTCCTCATTTTCATCTGAATCTTCATCCTTTCTTGAAACATAGGCCACTTTTGGGATCGTGGTGGAGTCCTCTTCGTATCTACCTGAAAAATTTCTTCCTCTACGTAAGTTAAAATCCAAGCTTCTTCTTCAATTTTGGGGGTTTTTGTTTATGCTTGTTTTTTTATCAAAGTCTCTTCTCTTCCTTATGTATTGCATTTTGGTTTCTCTAGGTTGAATTGGGGTTTTTATGCTAAAAAATCATCTTAGGGGTTTTTGATGTTCCAATTTTGGTCCACATTCTAGGTGAGGAGAGCCATGTCGTTTTAGTTTCAATGTATTTGTATTGCATGTGTGTTTTGTGTTGGCACAAATAGCCTGGATAATTTGGTGCTTGAAGATTTGATGAAGGTACTTGAAGCTATTGCCTTGGAACATGTTGGAACCATGCTTACATTGGTGAAGATATAGAGATTTGATGTTTCATGTGTTGATCAAGCCTTGGACATGTTCTCTATCTTGATTATTCATGGGGAAAATAAGCTTGAAGATTGTAATTCATGTTGTAGATCATTTTGCATTAATTAGATGTATAGGGTCTTAGTTGTGTCTTTTAATCTGTTGAAATGTTTTTCAACAGGTTAAATGGTGCCTTTTAATCTGTTGAATGGATTTTTAACAGATTAAAAGGTTTGTTGTAGTAATCTTAACTGGTATATATTCAATTAGTTGATTTATTTTAAATAGAGGTGTGAATACCAATTTTTAGCACGAAAACTTTCTGGAAATTATGAAATTCTCTCTCTCTTTCATGATCATACAGTGTGCAACTATTGAAGATTGATCTTAGATAATTTTTCTTGGTGTTTGAAGCTTGAAGAAGGTGGTTTTGGTAGGCAAGGTTGTGCTACCACTAAGGTTTGGTCTTTCTCAAGCTTTTAGGTTGTGCATGGTGGTTTTCCAAGTCTACAAGAGGTGTCTTGTTGTGCTGTTTTGGTTCTTGTGTGAATCAAGAGTCATTGTGTGGTGTTTTTGAAAATTTGGAAAGTGTAATGTTGTGAACTTCGTAAATCTTTTGAAATAGTACAAAGTCAAACTAGTGTTGCCTTGACTAACAAGATGTAGCTCAGGTTTGAGTGAACCAGCATAAAAATCTTGTGCATTTCTCTTTTCTCTAACCCTTCTCTCTTGTATTAAACTTTAAAGTTTAAAGAATTTTGATTTGAATAATCTTTTTGACATTCTTGTGTGATCTGACATTATATGTAGCATTGTTCATGTTTGTCTAACTCATTAGAGAAATCTCCCTCAGGAAAAAATAGCCAGAATTCCACTTTGTTCTTTGTTCAAGTTGTCGCTCAAGCGACAAAAATTGTTTCCCAAGCAATAGGCTTCTCATTCATACGAGAAAATCATTATAATTATTTTTTTCTATATTTGATTTATCGCTCAAGCAACAATAGTGTCCTCAAAAGAGAGCTTGTTCCGCTCAGGCGAGAATCTTTTGCCCAAGCAAGAATGCTCTAGTGTTTTATTTTAGTTACCGTAAAAATGTCGTTCAAGTGACAAAGATCTCACCCAAGCGAAACCATGGGAGGTCACAATTTCTTATTTTAATATGTGTTTGACTTAGTTAATTATGGAATATGATGTATGAAACTATGAATGAATGATGTTGGTATATTAAGACTTGATTTGATGTGTTTTGTATGAGATATGATTTATTTTGAGATATCACGTGAAGGATAAAGGAATTTCATGGAGAAACTCTTTTGATTGTAATATAGTGTATATAATGATCTACAGATTCAAGTAAGGTTACATCCTGACACTTTAAATGATCATTCAGAGTCATATGGAGTAGAATGGTTCATGTGCTGAAAGTAGTAGGAGGTCCTAGTCTAAGGTAGGATAATGGCCTTAGATGATCATGGATTAACCTTGTGCGTGGTAAGGTGAAACCCATTCGGAATGGCTTTGCAGAGTAGTAGAGGCCATAACGAGTGTGAGCTTCTAGTGAATCCAATTTTTTTACATGTATCTGAATAATTGAGTTATAGTGTCTATTATGCTTGGTATTACATATTTCTTATGTTAAAATGACTTAATTATTATTTGGTCACTTAAAATTCATTAGCTTACCCTTCTCTTTGTGTCTCTACTTTCATACTTGTCTTTTTTTTTTTTTTTTTTTTTTTTTTTTTTTTTTTTTGCTATGATCATTATAACTTGGCGTGAGTAGATAAGGAGACTCTTGTTGATCTTGATCAGGTGGAGGGAGACGTCGTTGTTTATATTAGATGTTTTAGCTAATTCCCTTCTCTTAGCATCCTTTTTAAAAACTTTTTCTTATGTTCTTAGTTTGTTCTTTGGGTTCATTTTTTACCATACATTTTATGTGTAATTAAATCTTTAGACGATTGTAATTGTTGATCTAGCATACTCTTTCTCGCTTGCTCATTTATATTCAAGCATGTGATGTTTTATTTAATAGTATTTTCTATTAAATGGTATGTTATAATACGAATGGTCTAAAGGTGTGTGAAGACACTAGGCATGAGAAACATTTGATTATGTGTTGATGAGTATAGAACAAGTGATAGTGTGCAAAGGTTTTAGTAAAATTTTGGTATCAGTCTAGCTGAAATGTGAAAACACATAATGATGTACCACAAATTTTTAAAAAGTACTAATATACATTGTCAATGTAAAACCCTTTTATTTTAGAAAATCTGCTCCAGTAAAAAAGAAACCAAAGTCAACTTCTTTACCAACCACTCTCGTTCCTCATTTTCCATTCTCTTTGCTTTTCTCAACTCTCAAGAAACTCATTCTTCTTCCTTCTCATATGAATCTTCATCCTTCTCATCTGAATCTTCATCCTTTCTTGAATCAAAGGCTAAATTTAGGTTCATGGCAGAGTTCTCTTCGAATCCACCCGAACAATTTCTCCATCCACGTAAGTTGATAATCTAACCTTCATCTTCTTTTTTATTTTAAGGTGTTGATGTCTACCTTAACCATGATTAGAGCCCTAATTCTTTTTTGTCTTCTTGGGTTTTGGTTCCTTTAGGTTCAATTTGGATTTTATAACTCAAAAAACATCTTGGGGGGTTTTCCGTTGTTTTAATATTGGTCTATGTTTGAGGTGAAGGAAGCTATTTCTTTTATGGAAGTAAATTTTGTCTTACATATTATAATTTGATAGATTGAATTGCTTAAATTGTTGTGTTTTGATGTGTTGAATTAATGAGAGCATGTGAAATTTCAGTGGTTTGTGGTTCTAGTTTTGGATGCTGAGAACAGGTAAAAATCTGCTGTTTTAGCTTAAGCAAGAATCTTTACCTTAAGCGAGAGCCTTTATCGCTCAAGCAAGAGAAATATTGCTCAAGGGAAAGCGAGAATCTTTAGCTTAAGCTAGAGCCCCTATTGCTTAAGCAAGAATCTTTAGCTTAGGCGAGAAAGCTACTTGAACTCTTTCTGCTTCTGTTTAATTTTAGCTCAAGTGAGAATCTTTAGCTTAAGCAAGAGTCCATGTAGCTTAAGTGGAAATCTCTAGCTTAAGCGAGAGCCCCTATCGCAAGAATTTCTAACTCAAGCGAGAATGCTTAATAGTTTTAATTCCTTATTTTTAACTTGAGATTGACTAGGTTAATTTAAAAAATATGATGTATGAAGTTATGCATGAATGATGTGGTATTTTGAGACTTGACTTAATGTGTTTTACATGAGATATGAGTTATTCTAAAATAACATGTGAAAGATGTGAGAATTTCATGGAGAAATTTCTTTGGTGGTAATATAGTGCACGTAATGATTTATGGATTCAAGTAAGGTTACATCCTGACACTCTAATGATTGTTCAGACTCACATAGAGTAGAATAATTCATATGATGAGAGTAGCAGGATAATGACCTTAGATGACATGGATTAACCTTGTGTATGGTAGGGTGAAACCCATTGGCAATGACTTTGCATAGTAGTGAAGGCCACCACATGTGTAAGTTTCTAGTGAATCCAATTTCATTACATGTATCCAGATAATTGAGTTAGATTGTCTACAATTGATTGGTATTACATGTTGCTTGTGTTATAATGACTTGATTATTATTTGTTAATTTAATTTCATAAGCTTACCTCTCTCTTTATGCTTCTGTTTTCTTGATTGTCTTTTCTTTTTCAATGATCACCAAAATTTGTATGAACAAATGAGGAGACCCCGATTGATCTTGATCAAGTGAAGGGAGATGTTGTTAGTTAGGTTGAATGTCATAGACAACTCTTTTCTCTTAGCATCTTTTTTTAAGGACTCTTTCTTATGTTCTTATTTAATTATCTGCTTTAGTATCTTTTTGAAAAACTCTTTCATGTACATTTGGATGCCTATAATAGTTATTCTATTATATATTTTCTCATTGCTCATTTATATTAATTTATATAGTGTTTCAATTAATAATTATTTTATTAAATGGAACGTTACAGCCAACATGTATAAAAGATTATTTATTGTTAAATATTATCATTCATATAGTATATAAATTAATAATTAAAATTACAATGGCTTATAAATATACAAACTTCTTTTATTAATAATTAGATATATAATATATTGGCAATAGACCAAACTTGTTTAATTTTTAAAATATTGATGATTAAATATACAAGATTCATAAAATTAAAAATTCACAGCAACCAAACATAAATTTAATATTAATTTATTCCATTAAAATAAAATATAACAAATTATAAAAGTATTCATAAAATAGTTAATGTCTTGGTCAAAATTAGAAATTTTGACCACAATGTATCAATAAATTTTCAATTTAATACCAAATTAATTTCCAAAGTCAAACCAAACATTCAATACTTGGATCAGCAATTAACGGTAGTCAAAAGAAATTCAAATTCAAATAATATACATCAAATGAAACGAGAACAAAAGTTATCCTATTATTAATATATATATATATATATATATATATATATATATATATATATATATATATATATAAATATAATAACATTTACTTCGCTTTGAAATAGATAAATATAACCAAGTCTTCTTTAAACATTTTTTGAGTTTTAGTTTTTGATCTCAAATGAAAACTCTTTTTTCTTACATTTAATAAAAAAAATAAAATAGAATCTCTTTGCATTATTCTAAAATTGATAATTGATAGGAGTAATAAAATAAAAGATAAAATAAATGGAACAATGCATCTGGACAAACATAAGACCTACAAAGTACAATCTCAAAGAGCAACTGAGTTATGATAAGCATTTGATTCTGTGTGCTAGCTAGGTACAACTTTGGACTATGTTCTCATTCTTTGGTGATATTAATATTGTTTTTTTAACAGGACACTAATATTTTGATACAAACTTTTGCACTCATTTAATATTATCTTTCACTATTTCTCACATTGTTTTTTATAAATTCAAAAATTCATTCTTTTATAACTATTTTACTTCTACGATTACTGTTAAATAAATGTTTTTTTGTCATTTTTTTCCCTTTTAATATTAGGAGCAAGACGGATGATTTTGTCTGGTCCACATCTCAAGCAAGAAAACTTATAAAAAACTGATGCACAAACTTTTTTGGTAAAGTTTGGTGGTTCCACCAAGACTAGGCCAAAAAAATGGACAAACTAACTCAAATATGTTTCCTCTTTCCGGTTAATAATAATAATAATAATAATAATAATAAAAAAAAAAAAAATAACTCTAAATTTCTATTTCTATAATTATTGCATTATTTTGTGTGATAAATATTAAATGATTTAACATTTTCAAAATATTAAACCTTTTTAGTTTTCTTATTTGAAAAATAACATATATACTGACTATATAAAAGTTAATATTTAGTTTTTTTTCTAATTTTCTATTTTAACTATAAACTGTTCACTGTTTTCATTTTTAGTTTTAAAATATTTTTACAGAAAAAAAAGATAAACCTTTTTCTTATATATTTTGTGAGAAAATATTAAAAAACAAAAAGAAATTAAAAATATCATGACCATTCTATAATTTGAGAAAATGAAAATGGAATTAAACGCTCGTGGAAGTTTTTATGTTATACTCTTCATATTTTGAATTATTTAATACATCCAAGAGAAGAGAATAAAGAAATATGAATTTAATTTTTGTCCTACCAATACAATTTTTTGCATTATTAATTGATTAAATATTAAAACAACGATCGTATATATTAATAATTTTACCATCACATATAAGTTTTATTCAATATATTAATATTTTACCATCACATATGAGTTTAATTCAATTTATTATTAAATGACTTTGAAAAAAATTAGTACCGCATTTGATGACATGAGATTCTGATGAATGATTTAGTACATCAATACTTTTAAAGGAATAAATAAGAAAACATTATATTATTTTTTATAAATTAAAATCAGTTTGTTATTGCATTTTTAAAGTATATAAATTTATTCTAACTAATTAATCCCTGAAAAAAAAAAGTTTCTAAATTCAATGGCCACGTGAGAAAAAGCGCGTGCGCAGGTAGGACAATGGTTCCATAGAAACCCCACTTCCATAAATAACTTCAAAACTCTCCTTTTTCTTCATTCTCCATTTTCACTTCCCACCTTCACTTCTGTTTTGTGCTTATCTCTCTCTCCACCACTATGTCCCGTCACCGCCGGCAAGCTTCCCAGGTCTTGCCACCGGAGATTTTCACTGGCACCGACGACCTCCCCAACTTCTTTGACCTGAAACAAGGTGGTGCTGATCAAGGTGGAGAAAACAAAACCACCACCACCAACCACAAAAAGGAAGAGAAGAATTCCGTCACAACCCCTTCTCCGGCCAACACCTCCGAAAAGCTGCCGCCACCACCGGGAAAGTCTGCCTGAGCAGTTAGGTGTGGTGTATGATCAAATGGGGTGCGAGAATCCATGAATCTGTGTTTATGCTTCATTGTGTTTCTAGTTACCTTTGAAGTACAAGGGTTCTTTTTTCTTTTTTAATGTGGATTCTCATTTATTATTATTATTATTATTATTATTATTATTATTATTATTATTATTATTATTATTATTATTATTATTATTATTATATAAGGGAAAGGGGAAATCATAGGCTTGGAATGTAGAGATGCCGGTGCCAATAATAAAAATATTTGTTTATTTTATTAGCTTTGATTAAAATGATTTTATTTTTTCCCATCGTTACATTACTGATCTTATCTAAAAACAATAATTGCATTCTCTCTCTATTTCTTTTTCTTTTGAAGTTGTTAGATTTTTCATTAGTCTTTTAATTTAACTATATTTTTTTAAATTCAAGACAGAGTTAATTACTTTTTTTTTTCTTTTTATGTATTTTTTTGTAATACAAAAAATAAAAGACATGAAATAAAAAAATTCATAACTATTTCATTATAATCTACAAAATTTATTCTGTTAATAAATTTTTACAAAATAGCCTTAAAATATACGTAAAAAAGGTAACTCGTATTATGAAATAATCATTGATTTATTTGGAATAGATTAAGAATCATAATTAGTATTTTCACTAGAACATAAATAATTTATGAAAGACTAAAACTATATTTATCAGGGAAGTATGATCTAATTATGCAATATTTTAATCAAACAAACATTTACAAGTAAGTCAAGCTATATAGTCTCTTGGAGGTAGCTAAATTGTGGCGTGGAATGATAATGAGGTTTTAAAAGAAAGGCATAAATAACTGGTTTTGTTAGTGGAATATATATTACATTCTTTCTTAAATAATTTCTAAATGATAAAATTATGAAGTTTAGTTTTTTAAAGCACTTAATCCGTTTTAAAATTATATTCACTTTAATTTAGGGCATATCTATTACCAAAACATTAAATATTATTCTTCTTGACTAAGTATTACTAATGATCTATTAAATATAAAAGAAGGATATAATTGAAAAAAATTTTAACTATTATATTAAATATGTAAACTATAATAAAACTATTTAAAATAAAAACCAAGGTTTAATTTAAAAAGAGTAAGTAACACTTTAGGATTGATAGTTTATTTTTTAAAATAGAGTTTGGCTATCTGTAACCTTATAATGTGAAACCGTTTGTATCTCTCCAACCACATATACCATAGTTACGTTTAATTAACTTGATTTATATCTTATTAATGAAAATTCATATGTAAAATCTTAGAAAATAGTATTTTATGTAAATTTTTAGAAAATGGTATTTAAGAAGTCACAGTGGTTTAAAAATAGTAAGATTTAACTATTTTATTATTAAAAGGTTTTAGTATAAATATAATTGTTATAAAAGAGTTTTATTATTTTAAAACTCATCATATCTCTATAAACCACTTCTTTAGAATGCTCTGAGTTCTCTCTAAGAGATATTTCTCTTTGGTCGTCTGATTGAAAAACCAAGATTGTAGGATTTATCCTCACGACGAGTTTTTCAATTTGGTCCAATCAATTTCTATGTTCGTGTAAGTTATAGTTTTCAACCCCTTTTCTCGGTTCCATTTGTTTTGCCTTGGCATGGAGTATTTCCTTTTCTCGTGATGTTTCTATGTATAGATAGAGCCTTCTGTGGAGTTAGAGGTGTTTGATAAAGCTTTTAAAGTTGGATAATAGGTAAGGGAAGCTAGTTGCACTTATAAACATTTTGGAATTACTATTGCATGATTGTACAATGATTTGTTGATGTATCAAAGTTGTTGAATGATATTTGATGTGTGAATCTTTAGGATTTAGGTCTAATTTTGCTTGCTTAGAAATATTTGATGTTTTAGTATTGCATTAAATGTTTTAAATGATATTCAAGTTCCATTAAATGTTTTAAATGTTTGGGTTATAATCACATTGCTTTAAATTGCCCAACCAAAAGGACCATGATCTTAAAGAAGAGTAATGATGTTGAAAGTGAACACTCATCTCCCCATTCTCTTTCAAAAGAATCTTCTTCCTCTAGTAAAACTAAAATTTTTTAGAAAGACCCTATGTTATTAAGGCGCATGATAGGTCAAGATCAAAGTGAGATTGAGCCAACTCAAAGAGAAAACATTTTTCAATCTAGATGCAAAATTAACAAATGGGTTTGCTCTTTAATTATTGATGGAGGAAGTAGTACCAATGTAGCTAGCACAAGGTTGGTGGAAAAGCTTAGCTTAGAGACCATTCCTCATGCTAAGCCCTACAAGCTTGCTTGGATAGGTAAAGAGGGAGAAATAGATGTCAATAAACAAGTCCTAATTAACTTCTCTATAGGAAGCTACAAAGATGAGGTGCTATGTGATGTTGTTCCCATGGAAGTCACACATATCTTACTAGGTAGGCCATGGCAATTTGATAAACAAACTTTACATGATGGCCATACCAACCAATACATTTTCTTCATAAATGGGAAAAAGACAACTTTACTACCTCTATCACCTCAAGAAGTTAATAAGGATAGAAATATAATAAGAAAAGATAAAGAAGAAAAACAAAAGGGGCAAGCTTTTACCAAGGTATTACTTGCCTACAAAAAAAATCTTCCAAAGCAAGATGTGCATTACCTTTCCTTCTCTTCCCAAGCCAAAAAGGAAGGCCCACAGAACAAACAAGAAAGGAAGAGTAGTCTAGAAAATAAAGATGGCCTAACCAAAGCTAGGGGTAATACCCTTAGAAAGGATGGAACAAGAACTAAAAAAAGGGAGGCACAAATCCTCCCCCAAATCAAGTCAAGCTCCATATCTACAAAGGCTTCAAGAATTTGTGGTCAAATTCTCTCCAAGGAGGGAAGGATGATGAAGGATTGACCCCAACCAAGGATGGAGGCACATGCTTAAGAAGACTAAGCATGTTTAGAAAGGAAGTTCACTAATCCTTCATCCTTTTCATTTGTGTTTGTTATTTTTGATTCCCTAAGTTGACTTAGTTGAATCAACTTTAGTTGACTTGTTGACCTATGACTAGGTTTGACTTGTTGACTATAGTTGACTTGACTTAAGCCAACATGCTAATGTATGTTTATTTGCTTTGTAGGTTAATTAGGAGTAAGAAAGCAATGCTAGGTAGCGCATGGTGATTGGGGAGCATAAATGATGTGGAGGAAAGAGTAAAGTAAAGGCACAAAGCATAAAGTAAAAGGCATGAAGAAAGTATACCTATGTACCTTTGGTCTCCTTTGTTTTTAGCACACTTTGGCCACTTTTTGGAGACATTTGAGACACATTCTTTGTCTCCTTTTGTGCTAGAACGAAATTAGCCTTGCACACACCATAGTTAGCTCTTTTGTCTCTCATTTTTTGTAACCTTATTTGACCTACTTTCTAGAAGCTAGAGTTAGGTTTTTGTAGAGACATCCTTAGGTATCTTTTATTTGCTTAGAGGCCCCTAAACTCTTCTATATAAGGGGTGCTCCTAGACATGTAAAAGGGTTGAAGATTTTGAAGT
>Ga0214544_1009271_pt1 | contig 15565 bp, 6 predicted proteins | sample CNSS3metaG_FD_160074 | JGI IMG/M metagenome (GOLD analysis project Ga0214544, IMG submission 160074) | Root nodule microbial communities from cowpea collected in UCLA plant growth center, Los Angeles, California, USA - CNSS3 | ecosystem: Host-associated > Plants > Roots > Nodule | place: USA...
TATATACACGTAATTTTATAGAAAATTTTGAACTATAGTATTTAAAAAATAATAATTGCATAAACCATTCACCCTAAAATTATTTATAAATTGATGTAACAGAAGATGACCAGAATTTAGTAATACTAAGATGATTCCATTCATCTTTGATATATAAAACCACATTGTCACCGAATAAAAGACTTAAACACTATTTTATTTTAATCAAACTTAAAAATTAATATAAAAATATTACAATTAGTTTAAAATGGAATGAAGTCTAAATATTTTATTAATTAAATTAAAAAGCATATAAATGAAGAAATTTAATTAATTTTTATAAAAATTATTACATTTTATGATTCATGAGAAAATTTAATAACAATTAGGCATAAATCAAATTCACATAATAAATTAACATAATATCTAATAAAAAACCTTAAAACAATTAATTTATAAATTTATTTTCTTATATAGTATTTTATTTTATTTATTTAATATTAAATTTAAATTCATACTTGAATTCTTATCATTTTTAAACAAATTATAATTTAAAAAAAAAAATAAGACTTCGAAATGTGTTTTTTTTAATTAAATTTTTATAAATTTAATTAAAAATATTTTTTAAAATCAATTATATTATATGTTACGTATAAAATATACATATATCAATTTTGTCAAACATTCAACTTAACATACAAAAGATTACAACTAAATATATATATATATATATATGAATAATAAATTATATTTTAATACAACTGTGTAATTAATTATACTTAATGTTTTCTAGGAAATTGTATTATTATATGTTAGTCAAAGTCTATTGAAAATATATTAATATCCGTATTAAAATACAAACTCTTTTTATCTTCTCATCATTTAATAATGTCTTAATCAAAGTCACTAACGTTTTATAGAACACATGATATATTCTCTTCTCACTTAATTATATAATTAATACTAAAATATTAAAAGTTCAATATCATCTCAAATATCTTCACCCCACACACATAAAAAGTAACACATATGATAAACAACACACTTACAAAGGACAACATCTCATACAAATATCACAATATATATGAGATGTACGTTGTTAATGTATTAACGAAGAGAGACATGCACACTACAAGAAATATTAGTATTATTACCGGTCAAAATTCGTTAGTAATGCTAAAAATTCGTCCATAAATCGAAATTATTGACAATCTACCAACTACTAAAAATTTGTCAGTAAAATCCTCATCGGTAACAGTAATTACTGATAAAAAATCCTTCGATAAAATCTATTGGTAATTATCGCTGCCATGTCATCACTATTTCCTTTTGTCGTCGTTGCCTTGCCTCCTTCTCGTCCTCTTCTTCCTTCTCTCACTCTTCCTTCTCTCCTCCTCTTTTTTTCTTTCACCTCCTCCACCTTCTCCACCTCCTTCGTACAAGCATCACACACGAGAGGGGGTTTGGCTAAGCTTCTTCTTCCATCACATTTCACCCTCATTCTCTATACACGTTTTCCATCTTCTTCTAGTGGAGTGTTGAGCATCGCATGCACGGAGAACCCACTGGAAGGAGATTCAAACCCTCTTCTCCTTCAACCCCAAGATTTCGGCGAGCTTCAACAACTAGCTAGGACTTCATCTTGGACATCGCAAGCTCTGCGCTTTCATATTTAGCTTTTGACAAGCGTCTTCGTGTAGTGGAAATGTTAACAATTGGGATTTTATAACAACCTTCGTTTGCGCCCCTTGAACATCCTCAAACATCAGCTACCCTCTTCCTCTCTTTCTCATTTTTTATTATGTGGGGTTTTGTCATTGATATGTGGGGTTGATTACAATGTGGGACCATTATAATCAACTTGGTCAATAGAAAATCCTAAAGAATGCTCAAAAGACACATGCAAATCAAAAGCATGCAAAAAGAAGACAATTTTGACCTATGAAAGAGCAGAAAAATAAACTTACTCTAATTAAGAAATCAATCGGTTGGATTAGAAGATCTTGTCGAATGGATCACACCATAAGAACCATTGATCAACAAAGAATCCTAAAAGATGTTAAAAGGACACACACAAATTAAAAGATAAAACATGCAAGAAGAAGATAATTTTGATAGAAAAATCAAATTACTCTAATAAAGAAACCAATCAAGTTTGATTAAAAGATCTTAGTAGATCAATATTCAAAGAAATGAAACTTTATATCCAAAAACGTTATATTAAAATCAAAGATAAAAATAATTGATTTTAAAAAATAATAAGAACTCCTAAGAATGTTTCTTTTCGATGCAAAAATATCTTTTTCCAATACATTAAAATTGTATGGCAACCAAAAAATTTAAATAATTCCCAATATTTGATTCTCAAAATTAAAGTTTATCAAACAAATTCATTGACTTTTGATGTATACTTTAGACAAAGTTGCAATTTAAGGTGAAACTTTAGATACTTTAAAATAGTTCTATGCGTTTAAATTTGCATTTAATAAGTACCATTGCTTAATTGAAAATTTAGTAGTTAGAGGAATTCCTGTTTAGCCCTTCACTCTTCTGACTATAACTAAATAAAAAGTGCCATTAAACCTACAAATAATTTGAAATGGATTCTGAGTGGAGGCTCACGATACCCTTTCTTTCTTTGTGGAAGAAAAACTAAATGAGAAAGTTTTTGAAAATGTTTAATAAAGAAATAAATAAGAGAGGAGAGAAATTTAAAAGTACAAAATTGACTATTTTTTTATATGTTTTTATTATTTTACATGTTTATCTTATTTAACTCATATTTTTCCTATAAACAGGCCGACACTGGGCCCACTTATCGCTGCCACAATATTCTGATATGGAATGCCTTATCCGAGGTGCCAACCAACCCACAGTTTCTTTCAAGTTTAAAACTGTATTAACTATTTTTTAATTCTCAAATTGAATAAAAAATAGATTTTTGTCAAAGAAAGCTCAAAACTTTCACAAAAAAGGAGAGTTTTTTACAAAGACTTTATCCATTTATCTATAAATTCAACTAAATAAATACTCAACAACTTCATTAACATAATTGTCTAAGCTGTACAACATCCAATTTGTGCAAGCAATTGAATAGTTGACCAAGTTAACTACACGATCAAAGAAGCAAAAGGCAACTTATATAAGCAACAAAGCTTCATCTTCATCGTCATCATTCTTATACTGGAAGGAAAAAGAAGAAGCTTTATGAATGGAGTTTGAAGATTTGGCAGAAGGATGCATTGCAAAGATACTGTCACAAACATCTCCTGTGGATGCATGCAAGCTCTCTTTAGTTTCCAGAACCTTCTGTTCTGCAGCTGAATCTGATTTTGTGTGGTCTTCTTTTCTCCTCAATTTCACCTCTCTCATTCCTCCTTCTTCCCTTCCATCCTCTAGTTCTAAAAAGGCTCTCTATTTCAATCTCTGCAACCACCCCACCATCATTGATCAGGGCAAAAAGGTGAGTAATTAACACTTTGAGTAATACTTGTTCATGATTTTGATCAAACATAATTTGGTGATCTGGGGTCATGTAAAAATTTCCCACGAACCCATATGGTTTTGGTGGTTTTAACAAAGTTTAACAAAACCAAGCATTTGTGGTTTCTAACTGAATGAAATGTGTTGTCTCTGAAATCAATGCAGAGTGTTCAGTTGGACAAAAGGACAGGGAAGAACTGTTACATGTTTTCTGCTAGAAATCTGGACATTGAATGGGGTGATGATGGTCACCATTGGGAGTGGACAAGCCTGCCAGAGTCCAGGTAAATTGATTGATTAAGGTTTCAAGAAACATTTTGTCTGAAATTGAAACCTTAATTTTAAGGTTTGTTTGTTGAAATGAAACTACCTCAGAGCTATGTTTGGTTGTGCTATGAAAAAAGAAAACACAACTTAGATAAGAATTTCGGACATTGAGCAATTGTTGTGTTGGCAGGTTCGAAGTGGTTGCTGTGCTTCGTGCTGTGTGCTGGTTTGACATCAGTGGGAAGATAAGCACGGTTGGTCTGTCATCAGAGACTCATTATGCAGTGTTTCTTGTGTTCAAGATGATGAATGCAAGTGGGTTTCACTACCATCCCACAGTGATTTCAGTTGGTGTTTGTGGAGGAAGTAGCAACAGCAAATACGTTTGTTTGGATCTGAATTTGAAAGAAAATAGGTTGAGAGAACTAGCTTGTCCTAAAGTGAGAAGTGATGGGTGGTTGGAGATTGAGATGGGAGAGTTCTTCAATTCAGGTCTGAAAGAAGAGCAAGTGAATGTGAAAATTATGGAGACAACAAGCCATATTTGGAAGTGTGGTTTTGTTCTTGAAGGAATAGAAATTAGGCCTAAACATGTCTGATATGTGAAGGCTGAAAACATAAAAAGAATGCAGAATTCTCAGTTTATTTTGATATCTTTTTCTTTTCTTTTTTTCCATAAGCATTTTTTACAAATATATAAACATTTTATTTATATTTATTGTTATTAGTTTAATATAATGTTAGAAGCAGCACAATGGGTTTGGTGTGTTGCAATGAGTTAATTATTTCTCATTTTAATGATTGGGCCGGTGATCGGGCCTCATCGCAGCACAATCAGATGCATTGAATCAAGGCAGTTACTTTCTGCACCCCTCCAACTTCTAACTGCACCTGACAAGATTTGGAATTTCAATTTTGTCCCTTCAATTGGAAGAGAATTATCCGATAAGGGGTGGTGTAGCTCATAAAAGTGTTTCAAAATGGTGAAGTTTAGATTAATATGCTTCCAGATTGGTATTTGTGGAAGTGCTGGAAGAACATTCTAGAAAAGAAAAGAAAATCTAAGAGGTGCAAACTTTGTTCCAAATTCGTGTTTTAAAAAGGACTACTTCGTAGAATCCAAGAAAATCATTCTAAATGTTTATTTACCGAAAAAGCCAATCCGAAATAGTAAATGTCTTTTTCTAGAACACACTAATTCATACACATTAAAAGAAAATTAATATATTTTTAAATATTAAAATTATGTATTTTAAAGTTACAATAAAGATACAATACAACAAAACAGAGAATCCAAATTCCCTGTGTGCATGATTGCTTTTAATTTCGACATAGGTGGGGATGATAAAAAAATCATGTTTCTTATTTTTCATTCTATAGCTCCAACCCAGCAATTGCGACAGCATAAGAAAAAGAAAATTCCTAAGTCTGAATCTGACTGTTGAAAAAGAAAATGCATCTTCTAAATTAGAAAAGTGAAGCAAAAAAAGAAACAAATACACAAATCCAAAAGGTCTATTTATAAAAAAAAAAAAGTGAAAAATTATCATTTTACAATTTTTTTTCTACGTATAATCAATTAGCACGTTTTTTTGACAACAATAATATTTAAATTAATTAATGGAAATTTAAAAAAATTAATTAAATAAATAAAGGTTAAATATGTTTTTGGTCCCTTAACTTTCAGTGAATTTTAGAATTAGTCTATTTCGAACTTTTGGATCAATTTAGTCTTTCATCTTTCGAAATACGTGAATTTAGTCCTTTTAATCAAATTTTGTTAAGTTTATTTGATGTTTCGTACGCATTTCAAAATTGTATTTGAGTTGTTTATAATATTTGATACATTTTTGATTTGATGTTAGGTTAAATACGCATTTAAAATGGCTAATAAACTTAACAAATATTTAATTAAAATCATTAAATTCACATTATTTAAAAAGATAAAAGACTAAATTAATCCAAAATTTTGAAATAAATTAATTACAAAATTCACTACAACTTCAGATATCAAAATACATATTCAACCCATAAATAAATTATGAATTAATGATCAATAGGTAGAATGAATGAAAGGGAAACAAAGAAAAGTTAAGAAAGCATTAAATTAGAAAGCATGGTGAATACAACAAATGAGAAAGCTACAAAGATAGGAATAGAGGTATATGAATGTGACGTAAAGTAAGAGGCATCTCAAGGAAAAAATTAGGGGTAAGAGAAATAAAAAGAATTAAGTTTTTAATTTTTAAGTTAAGACGAAAAATTAAAATTTGTATGTGTCTCGTATCGTGATATATTATTTATTTAAATTTTAAAAACAAATAAATATAATTCTCTTAATATAATCAACGAGGATATAAGTTGACATTTAAATTTAATTATATCGGACAATTTAAACAATTCAACATCTGTCTGTATCCTAAAACAATATTAATATAATATTTTATTTATTTATTTTTAAAATTTAAAGATTTATATCAAATTTTAAAATATAAAAAAATTCAGAATTAACGTAAAATAGTAAAGACTAAAAATTTATTTGATTTATTACAATAATAAATTAAACTTTTTATTTTCTATTTTCTTCAAATACATTTTGATTATGATATCTAAAAGAAATTTTAGGAGTGGCAAAACAGGTCAGCCTCGCCCGTTTTGGCCCGGCCAGCCTGTGGCCTACCAAAAACGGGTCGGGTCAGGCTGGCCCACCACCCATAAACGGACTACATACTATGATCCGTCCCGTTTTAGGGTGGACCTGCGGGCTGACCCTTTTTTTAATTTTTTTTTTTAATTTTTTTTAATTTTTTATAATTTTTCTTTTATAAATCTTTTTATATATATAAATTTATTTATATAATATATAAAAAATATTATTTTTTAATTATTTTTAATTTTAAACATAAAATAATTAAAAAAAATGATTGGCGGGCTAACCCGTTTTGGCCCGTTAAATTGGCAGGCCAGACAGACCAAGTTACAGCAGGTTGACGAGCTGAAAATTATAACGGGTCCGGTCCATTTTGACAAACCTAAAAAATTTATATATAATGGATCAGAACAAAATCTAATTGGTTATAAAAAGAAAAACAAAAAAAAAAACAAAAAGGAAGCATGTATAATCGATTACGTCAAACCCATAAATATTTATATTTTATTATAATAAAATAAATATCTATCATTAATCTTGGATTGTAAATGTTTAGAGAAGCCACTGAAGATATAAATCTTGAAGAAATCACTCAAATAACACTTGTATTATAAGAACTTGAAGAAGCTTTTAAAGAATATCTTGAGTATTTCATTAGAGTTATCGTGTGAATAAAAAAACATAAAATATAACTAATACAATTCAATTTGTTTTAAAAAAATGGAATCACTGTTCCACATTGAATGTTCCAGCCACAAAAAAACCATAAAACGTAAAAATAAAATCACTAACAAAAATAAAAAAGATAAAATATACTCATATTAACAAAAAATAATACTTAATGTTGAATAATTTCGTTTAACCTCACCAGAAAATGAGTTCCGTCGCGTATAAGGACATAAGAACAATATGACACACATTATTTGAAAATGTTTTGAAAATTCTTCATTCAAGGATTTCTGTATCTTGGTGTGAAACTTCTCATTTTGTCTTCTTTTATTCTAAGTCTCTTTCCGAGGGTTCGAAAGTTCTTCCAAAACCAATACTAAAGTATGTGATAATATTTTTTTTAAATATCTATTTATAATTTCTAATATTTTTGACAAGTAATATATTTTAAATTTGTTAAAATAATAAGTGTGAGTTTAAATTTTACATTAATAAAAGTAACAAATTTCGATATTAGATAAAAAAATTAAGGGTTAAATATGTTTTTGGTCCCTCAAGTTTCAGTGAATTTTGGAATTAGTCAATTTTCAAAACTTTATACCAATTTAGTCATTCATTTCTAGAAATGCGTGAATTTAGTCCTTTTTACCAAATGTTGTTAAGTTTATTTGACATTTTAAATATATTTTATGATAATATTTGAGTTAACATTGAAGCGAAAATGTGTCAAATAGTTTAAACAATTCAAATACTATTATGAAATATGCTTGAAACTTCAGATAAATTTAACAAAATTTGGTTAAAAGACTAAATTCACACATTTTTAAAGATGAAAGACTAAATTGGTCAAAAACTTTAAAAATAAACTAATTCCAAATTTTACTACAATTTGAAGGACAAAAGCTATTTAACTTAAAAACTAATAATCATATCAAATTTTGTCTTGGTGACCGACTTAAACTATTATATCAATAACATCACACAATTATAACGATAAAAAAGTACACCTATGTGTAACTCAATTTTAAGAAAAAGATATTTAGGAATAATCTAAATATAAATTTAAGTCAATTTTTTATATAAATTGAACTCTCACGTTAAATTCTCCTAAAAACACTCATCCAAACTTTATCGAAGAAAATCCTTAAAAAGTGATTTTTTTTTTCATACAATATTTGCAAAACAGCATATTAAACTTATATAACTTATATATGAATCCCATTAATTACATGCTATAATTTATATTTAAATGAGAGTAAAAACATGTATTTATTTTGAAAGAAAAAGCGAAGGAACAGACAGTGTATGGTGACCAGGAAAAAGCTGTAAAGTGTTCTTCCTCTTTCGTTTTTTGTTTCCAGAAAGCAACATTTCATTTTTGGTTCCTTTTAAGAGTGGCCGAAACATTCTTAAACCTTACCCTCATCACAAATTAACATCTTCTACAATTGGTTAATGACTAACTTTACAAAAAAGTTTAAACACACAGCAATAAATTTATTGAGAGCTTCGGGTACATGTTTGGTTAGTTGTATGAATCTTGCAATAAATGTTTCATACGTAAAAGTAAAAGGTTTAAATAGTCATTTGGTCATAATTTTAGTCAAGTTTTATAGACAACATCATTCGTGTGTCTGTGATGTGAAGCACCATTAAATGACGTGACCGTTATTTTACTATGCTGACCTTTTAATTTTAATTAGAGAGTTTTAGGATTTATAATTTGTCGAATTGGGTTTAGGGATTCATTAGGATTTGGAGATTTCTTTGAATTGGAGATTTTAGAAGCATGACCCACCATCAAAGATTGTTTTTCATTCTGTGAAGATTTTGTCGCGGAGGTTTTGCATCTTCATTGCAGAGGTAGTTTTTGTGGTTTAAGGTTTGTTTAATTTTTGTTTATTATTGTAATCTTTAGTTGTTGTTGTTTCTAGTGCATTGTTTGGTAAATTTCGTGATCACGTCATTCAACAGTACTTCACGTAAACGAAACACGCTAATCATCGTTTCCTGAATTATTTAAACAGAATTAAGAAAAAGAAATTGATCTAATTAAATGAAATTTATGAAAAGTAAGACCAAATTGAAAATAATTTTAAAAAGATGATCAAATTAAAAAAATTTGACCAAACCAAGACGAAATGAGTAGGTAAACCAAAAGTAAAACTATTTCAAACAATTTTAACACAAACATAAATTATGGATCTTTATTTAACTTCATCCGACACAAAACCAAACATTGACTTACAATTTACCTGGCTTAGGATCCACGTGGGTAAAGTCCCGTCCTGGAACTCATAATACTGTGTTATGAAACTGTGAGTAAAAAAACCACACTGTCTCTTAATTTCTGAAAGGATAATTAACCTACTTTTTCATCTTCTCACAGGTGTATATTATTTTATATAGTTCTTGATGACAGTGATGAGATTTTTATTTTCTTCTTTGTTCTTATCGCTTCTTGATTTTTTTATGATGAAAAAAAGACGAGTGGGTCCCAATTAACATGTAACACAACACGATCCTATGAATCCTATGAATGAAGTAATTGAATTGTCAGCAATACACCTAATCCCAAAACATGGGCTGCGAAAAATCAAAACTTAATTTTCAAAGCTTTGAATTTTCATTAATTGTTCCATCAATACCACAAGAGTATCACGTGATCCGATATTATGAGTAAGGTAAATAAAATTCACATTATAGTTAAGGTGATGAAGAGTTTATAAAATTATAATTTTTTTGATATTTAAATGAATTTAGATGAGAAGTAATCAATGTAAGTTTTGTGCATTATTTTTATTCTAATTAAAATTATTTAATCAAGAAAGTTAAATATAGAGTGAAAAAAAGGTTTAATTTTTAATTTATTTGAATTTTATTTTTTGAAATGAGAGGTCACAAAACGGTAGTGTGTAAGCTTGAATTTGTGGCTTGCTACGTGGTGATCGTGGATGAGTTTGTCATTCTTCTAATTGTTAAACTTTTAACTTTTAATTTTTTATTTGTATAAATAAATATTTGAAATATCTATATCAATATATTAAAAAAAATATTTTTATTTATGTCCATTTTATTTTTCACTTTTACTCCTCATTTTATTTAAATATAATTAAAATTTTAAATTTAATCACTTTTTTAATTTAATTATTTTTTAAATTAAATAAATAAAAACCATCCATTAAATAAATAAAAATCATATATCAAATAAATAAAAATTAAATTATAAAAAATTATTTACTTTTACTCTTATAGCTACAATTTTATTATCTTTTATTATTCATGCGTATACTCTTTTATTAGTATTAAATAATGTAAATATATTTTGCGTTTTTAATTGATTAATTAATACTTTTAATTGAAAAATTATCATATTTATATATTAAATTATTTTATTATAATTAATAATTAAAAAATAATTTATAAATATTAATAACAAATACTTTTCTTCTTAAATAAAAAATATATAAAAACTTTTAAATTATTTTATTTTAATTTTTAATTAAATAAAAATCAATAGATTAATTCATTTCGTCTTATTATTTTTCTGTCAATTTAATAAATTAGGTAGATAATACCTAAATGAGTTGGTAGATAAATTTTTTAACTCGGTGGACCCTAATTAGGTTCGATCCATGAAATATGATTACTTTATTAATTCTCATTTCGTCTATAGTTTTCCTAATTAGGTTTGACCCATCAAATATGATCACTTTATTAATTATAATTAAAATCTATTAACCAAAAAATTTAATCAATGTAAAAAAAATAAATTTTAATTACGTCTATTTTAATTAGATACTAATATAATTAACAAACACTCACTAAAATACAATTTTGATTAAATTTATATTTTGTTTGAATTGAATTCATCAAGAAGGTAAAATATATTACAACAAATAATTTATATAATTTTACTATTTTATTCAATAATGTTAATAAATGAAATTTAAATTTGGAAGTAAAATATACAATCCTAAGATCTTAAGTTATTTTTTTTTCCATATTATATAATATTATGAGAAATACTAAAGTTTTTATACGATAATAAAAAGATTGAATATATAACCTCTTTGATTAAAAAAAGTTGATAGTAACTAAATACAACATATTTTTAATTTGGTTTAATTAATTAGATGATACCCATTTTTGTTTGCATGTATTAGTTTAATATCTATCTTTAAAAATGTGTCAATTTAATTTTAATTTTTAAAAAATATCTTAATCAGGTTCTTTTCAAACAAAAATTACTAAAATCGTTAATTTAATTCATAATTTTTACCACTAAATTTTATATATATCAATACTTAATTTTATAAATCATTATCATTTTAAATATCAATATCGTTAACTGTACTAATTATATTTTGCTAAAAAGGACTAGAGACATATTTTTAAAAATTCAACCTCAATTAACGATTTTAAAAGACCAGATAACAAACGAATACATATATAAATAAATGTGGGTAGCAACCTACTAATATTCCGTTAAAAATATTTATCGTGTGTTAATATTACATTACGAGTAATTAAAGTTTTTTGGAAGAAGCTTGACAATGACAGGTGTTGGAGTTATCAGGAAAGGTAATTCGTCAACATCGGTACGAAGGTGGGTCCCACCACAATAAAAGAATCTTATCTCCAACAAAATATCCTCTTAGCCACGGTCGCCACCTAACTATGCTCTTTTTTTGTTGTTTTTCTTTTCTTTTACTTTCTTTTCAAAATTAAAAAGATAATTCATTTCATTCACTATTTTAGATATTATATTAGTATATTATTATTTATAAAATGGTATGATGTATATAAACTGAATTTCATAATTAAAATGTATAATTTTTTATAATAAACTTTAATAAATCCCCACATTTTTTGTTCTGAGAAACATGCCAAACAAGTTAACAGAATTTTGAGTGAGTCATAGATTTTATCTGGAAAAAGCTTGACAGAACATCAATGGAGTTTGAAGATTTGGCAGAGGCATGCATTGCAGAGATACTCTCACACACCTCTCCCATGGATGCATGCAAGCTCTCTTTAGTTTCCAGAACCTTCTGTTCTGCAGCTGAATCTGATTTTGTGTGGTCTGCTTTTCTCCTCAACTTGACCTCAATCATTCCCCCTTCTTCCTTTCCCTCATCCAGTTCTAAAAAGGGTCTCTATTTCAATCTCTGCAACCACCCCACAATCATTGATCAGGGTAAAAAGGTGAGTAAATAAATACCACTTTATTAGTACTGCTTCATGATTTTGATCAAACACAATTTGGTGATCTGGGGTCATGTAATAATTTCTCATGAATAGGGTTTTGGTGGTTTTAACAAAATTTAACAAGACCAAGCATTTGTGGTTTCTAACTGAATGAAATTAAATGTGTTGTGTCTGCAGAGTGTTCAATTGGACAAAAGGACCGGGAAGAAGTGTTACATGCTTTCTGCTAGGAATCTGGACATTATATGGGGTGATGCTGCTCAACATTGGGAGTGGACAAGCCTGCCAGAGTCCAGGTAAATTGATTGATTAAGGTTTCAAGAAACATTTTGTCTGAAATTGAAACCTTAATTTTAAGGTTTGTTTGTTGAAATGAAACTACCTCAGAGCTATGTTTGGTTGTGCTATGAAAAAAGAAAACACAACTTAGATAAGAATTTCGGACATTGAGCAATTGTTGTGTTGGCAGGTTCGAAGTGGTTGCTGTGCTTCGTGCTGTGTGCTGGTTTGACATCAGTGGGAAGATAAGCACGGTTGGTCTGTCATCAGAGACTCATTATGCAGTGTTTCTTGTGTTCAAGATGATGAATGCAAGTGGGTTTCACTACCATCCCACAGTGATTTCAGTTGGTGTTTGTGGAGGAAGTAGCAACAGCAAATACGTTTGTTTGGATCTGAACGTGAAAGATAATTGCTTGAGAGAACTGCAATGTCCTAGAGTGAGGAGTGATGGGTGGTTGGAGATTGAGATGGGAGAGTTCTTCAATTCAGGCCTGAAAGAAGAGCAATTGCAAATAAAAGTGATGGAGACAACGAGTCATATACAGAAGTGTGGTTTTGTTCTTGAAGGAATAGAACTTAGGCCTAAACATGTATGAGAAGAGTGAAATTACAGAGAATTCATAGTTGCTGTTACCCATATTGTGTTCATATTTTTATTTTTGTATACCCATTTACATTGAATGACCCTTTTACCAGAGTGGAAGATTTGTGATTACCCATGTTTGTTTTGCTCACTTTCCTTGCACATAGCATCATGGCATTGAGGATCATTCATGGCTTCTTTCTGGGTTTGAGGTTCAACACTTGTAGTAACAGATGAATAAGAACACAGTAACGTAATTAGCTATGGGATAAGAAAGAGATATGAGTTGTCACCCTTAGATCAGGAATTTGTCCTCCATAAAAGTAAAAGCATAAACTTTGTTGAGCAATTGTTGGATTGGAGTGTGAGAGGTGGATCAAAGTAAGGAATAAAGGTACATCCTTTAACAAAAGGGAAAAACATCCTATGACACTTGACATACATGTGCAAACTCTTAAGTTTATAACACTTGACATACATGTGCAAACTCTTAGACGATGATACCCGTGCCTACTTCACCGCAGTTACCATGATCAAAGCTGTCCCCACTGGAAGTAAAATCTTTAAGTAAAATCTTTAGTTGGATCATTACCACGTGGGGGACAGTCTCGGTCTCAGGTAGACAGTTTTTATGGGGTGTAGGCCTCCTTTCATCCTATTTCATCCTATTGGGGATATGGTTTCAAAGGGGGAACCGAATAGTTTTAATAAGATTTCATTCTTGAACAAAAATTTGATAGACTTTTTGGTGCGGAAGTTCTAGTGTGGGCCAATCTACCTTAACTCGTTTTTATAGTTTGCATACTTTTGTATTACCTCTTCTTACTTAAGTTTATAGGATTTTATCGAAGAGATACAACGTCAATAAGATCTGAATTCAATTCCATAAGGAATTAACATCATTCTTAATTCAAAATTTTAAGATAATAGATTTATAGGTTTTTATCCTTATATAATATTTCACTTTCTCATTTCTAATCAATATAGAACTTAGACTCATACTTGTATTTCTAACACAAACTTATTCTCTTTGAAGAACTCTCAAAATCTGACAGCAAAATTAACTTAGAGGTGTGATATAATTCCTTGTTCATCATAAAATTTTAACTACAGAGATTTCTATAAATTCATTCTTATTTTATTTGTCAAATTGGGTTCTTACAATTCATAGAAACCTTTTAACCAATGAAACAGTCTCAATTTTGGCATCATGGAATAAGATCCCAAATATCATAAATGTATCAGTTCAAAACAAATATCATAAAACCCTCTTGATGTTCACATACGTTTTTATATAAAATAAGTATAAAATTCTGAAAGCTTATAATGTTTCAAGTGCTTAAATTTTACATAGTAAATGTTGAAACCCAACATTCTCATAGATTTCAATGAAACTAGTGATAAGGTGGTTACTCTTTGTAATTACCTAAATATCTTATTTCCGTATCAACTGGGTTTGAATGTTGCAACGAGTTCATAATTTCCTACTCGAATAATTGGGCTTGGGCCAGTGGGTTTCTTTTTTTTCTTTTTCAGGGTCTTTCTTCCTGCACCTCCAAAATTTCTTTACACCTCCAAACTTTCTTAAATTCCCAAAAAACCCTTTGACCATTTAAGAAAATCCGCAGACACCATACTCCCAAAATTATGTCGACTTCCAGAAGTCAAAATATATGACTTCCGGAAGTCAAAATATATGACTTCCGGAAGTCAAAAAAAATTGCCTTGACTTCCGGAAGTTAAAAAATATTTAACTTCCGGGAAGTCAAAGAAAAACTTCTCCGACTTCCGTAAGGTAAAATTTTTTCTTTTTTGAATATTTTTAATTCTTTTCAGAATTTATATTTTTTAACTTTTAATGATTTTTTTAGTTTATTATTATATTTATTTTTTATGTTTTCATATTTCTTAAAATATAAAAAATGTTAATATCTATATATAATTTTATTTTTATTTAATATAATAAAAAATAAATATAAATATAAAAATAAGTAAAATTAAAATAATATTAAAATTTAAATTAAAAAAACAAAAAAAAAAAAATTCTGCTTCATTTAATTTTATTTAATATTTAAATTCATTTTAAAATAATAAAACTTTAAATTAAAAAAAAATAAAAAATAAAATATATATACAAAAATAAATATAAATATATATATATATATATATATATATATATATTTGTTTTTTTTTAAATATAAATGTTATTATTTATATATATTATTTTAAATATGATTTTTTTAATTGTTTTTTATTTTTATTAAATTTTTAATAAATTATATAAAAATAAATTTAAATTTAAAAATATAAAAAAATATATAATTTAAAAAATTTTAAAATATTTAAAATAACAAAACTTTAAAGTTAAAAAATAAATAAATAAATATATATATATATATATATATATATATATATATATATATATATACACACACACAAAA
>Ga0214544_1009272_pt1 | contig 15563 bp, 13 predicted proteins | sample CNSS3metaG_FD_160074 | JGI IMG/M metagenome (GOLD analysis project Ga0214544, IMG submission 160074) | Root nodule microbial communities from cowpea collected in UCLA plant growth center, Los Angeles, California, USA - CNSS3 | ecosystem: Host-associated > Plants > Roots > Nodule | place: USA...
TATATATATATATATATATGTTGTATATGTGTATGCCATTTTATATCTTTTATATATTAAGCTCACCCTATCTGCTTGTGTTTGGCGATGATCGTGTGCGCGGTACACGTGAGCAGAGGATGTTGATGCAGGTGGTGCCAGTGATGCTTAGATACGGAGCGGGGGATAACATGGGACACTTTATGTTATTTATATTTTGGAAATAAAGTGTAAAATTTTATGAGACTGTTTTGGATTATTCGACTTTTGTAATCATGGATTTTAGTTTTCACTATTGAATTTATAAAAGTTTAAAGGTTAAATTATTCATTTGGTCCCAATTTTTGTATGTAAATTTGAATTTGGTCCCTCAATTTTTAAAAGTGTTAACTAGGTCCCTAATTTTGATAATTTGTTTCAGTGAAGCCCCTTCCGTTAAAATGGCATAAACGGCGTTAAGAGCACAGTGACGTGGAGATGTTAGACGGAACTGAACAGTGCACACATTAAATGTGGTACACTGGAATTTTGAATGCTGTAATAAATAAATAATTTTGAAAAAAATAAAAATGGTGTGCATTTAATATGTAATAAAACAGAATCAGCGTCTGTGTTAACCAGCAAATTGGAGATTATTCTAGGGTTTGCGTTCGTGGCCGAAATTGGAGGAAGGAGGGGTTTGCAGAAGAATCGTGAGGGTGTGAGTTATGCATTTGAGCTCGAAGTTCCCATTTTTTTCGGCATGCACCGTTTAATTGTTTGTTTATTGCGAAAGCGAAGTATGAATGTGTTATTTTGGGTTTAAATATACGCAATTCAAAGACGATCGATGAGGAAAGTAGTGTTTTCAATGAAACTGAACTTGTGAATTTGGCTGAGGATCATGTTGTGGATGAGAGGAATGAAGGGGTTGTGAAAATTAATGAAGTTGAGGTGGAACTGATGGAGTATGATTCTTCTAGAGTGCTCAAAGTTGAAGAGGTTGAGATCTTGCAATTCGAAAAAAGCTATAATTAGATTGATGAATCTGGTAGGAACGAGGATATCGGTGAAAAAAACAAGGACTTGTTGGAGGATGAGGATGATTGGGAGGAAATAGAAAGAACTGATTTGGAGAGGAGTTTTGGTAATGCTGTTGTATTTGTCGGATCCAGGATCAACGATAATAGTCTCAGTAATGAAGTGAACATGAAGCTTCATGGTTATTACCGAATTGCTACACAGGGTCCTTGCAATGAACCCCAGCCATCGACACTGAAGTTCTCTTCTGCTCGAGCAAAATGGTAGTTGATTAATGATTACCCTGCTTATTTATTTCATAATATTTATGTTTATTTTTTTAAAAATAGAATCTTTTCCCACTTGCTCTAGTTTTTGTCTCCATTAGATTCTTTGATGTGTTTAATCGAGTCATTTCTTTAAGGACTACATGGCGAAAAGTTGGGATTATGAGTCTAGAGCAGGCAATGGAGAAATATATTAGCCTTTTATCAGAAAGCTTTCCCTGTTGGATTGAAGAAAAACGTTATGTAAGTGTATTCAATTTGGTTTCTTTTTGTTCTGTTGGACTTAAATGCACACCATTTTTCTTTTTTTCGAAATTATTTATTTATTACAGCATTCAAAATTCCATGTGTACCACATTTAATGTGCCACTTCACTGTTCAGTTCTGTTTAACATCTCCACGTCATTGTGCTCTTAACGCCATTTCTGCCATTTAACGTAAGGGGCTTCATTGAAACAAATTATCAAAATTAGGGACCTAGTTAACACTTTTAAATATTGAGGGACCAAATTCAAATTTACATACGAAAATTGGGACCAAATGAATAATTTAACCAAGTTTAAATTTCCCGCGCTTTTGGGAAATGGGGTTTATTCATAAATGCGGCGTCTTTATGACTTTATTTATTTTATTTATCTTAAATCCATAATATCCTGACGGGATGTTACATGGGGTACAACCTCTATCACTTAGGTCTGTGTAACTTAGTTAGAAGGGATTGTGTAGTAGTGCCATAGTGGATGAACTTCCCAAGTGGTCATTGTGATAACCTCCGCTAGAGTTTGCTTGTTTCCTTGGTACTCTCACTCCTTATTGTATACCATTTGTTGTGGGAAATATTATGAGTGGGCTATAGCTCTAGTGACCATTGTTCCTTAAATTTAGGAAACCACCCTAGTGAGCGTATATGTACTTCACCTTAGACCTTTAGCGCCAAAACTCTCCTAAGGCACAATGGGAGATTGCTTGCTTTAATCCTCACCTTTTTGTGTGCATAATATACATGTGAATAAGTGCATGTTGAGGAACATTCATGCCTCTCATTATTTTTATGGCATATCATGCATAACATTTTTATATCATACATCAGATCTCATGAAAGTAAGCGCCTCTTGGGGCGTAAACATGCATGTCATTATGTCACTTAATTGCATATTATGCATGGTGTTTTTTAAATAAGTGTATCACATTTCATTATCATATACATCATTGGAATAAATGCCTCTAGAGGCACATGCATTACATCTCATGTAGGTTTTTCCCATTAGTTGCATATCATGCATGGTGCTCTTTAATCACATCGGCATACAAAGTGAATAAGTGCCTCTTGAGGCACAAACTTGCATTGCATTCACGTCTCTTTATTCATAGTAGCATGTACATAGTCTTTTAATCCACATCTCATCTCATATGAATAAAGGGTGTCTCTAAAAATGAACAGAAAGAAATAAAAAAACGATTGTCACGTTTTGAGTCATTTGTTTTCTCGCAAATCACCAAATTCATTATTCAAAAAAATAATAATAACGAAAAAAGGGAAAATCAATAGTCAAAGGAAAAATAGAATGATGGGATGTCACGTTTTTCTGGTGTTAAATGCTTAATCAAAAATAATGACTTGACATTTTCTTTTGAGACATTCGTGAGCGCACGGTTTGAAAACATTCATCCTTCAGCTTTCCCAAAATGAAGGATTTGCCCTATCAATGCTGCCATTACCCAAATTGATAAACACACTTTTACATTGGGTAGATTTGCCAAGTTTATCATTGCTTGTACTAGTTGGGTGGTCCTTGTATCCGTCGAGACAAAAAAAAATTCAGAAAAAGCAAAGAAAGGAAAAATGAAGAAGAAAATAAAGTCCGCTAGACTGAAAATTTGAGAGGGTAGTTTGGGCAAAAAGGACAAAACATTCTTTGGTTAAATTAGTATGTTAAATAAATAGATCATATTTGACATAATTGTTTTTAAAGCATTTATCTGATTTGAATAACATGAAAATTTTCAAACTCATCCTTTTTCCATTACATTTCCATCCTAAAGCCTATATTTTGAATTTCATGGAAGATCAACATAATAGGGGCACGTTGCCCTAGATAGACTGCGAGCAAATCTCTTAAAAAATGTCTACTAGACTAAAAACCTTAAAGGGTGGTTTAAAAATAAAAAGGACAAAAATAAAATCAAGGGAAAAACTGTAACATGAACCAATTTTTTTGTTTCTTGGGTTAAAATTTCATGAAAGAGAAAATAATCATGTTTTGGAAATTATGTGTGACCATGTTTCTTTATTATAAAACAAAAAATATCATCCTTTGTTACCCATTTGAGCTTTAAAGAAGCAAATAAAAAAAAATTTCTTTCAAATTACCTTGAACAAGGGTCACCATCACAACGAGGGTTGACATCATGTTCGCAATTTTTGTTTGATAGACAGTTCACCAATAGAAGAAAGGATAAAAATCCATCAAAATAAAAAAAAAACATCAAAGAAATAGTGAACACAAAAGAGTCAAATAAATTTTCGATGCAACATTATTCAAATATCTTTGTTCCAAAATACCATCACATCTTTTTTGGGTTTTTGCTATCCACATTTGCTTTCATACCCTTAGCATTGGCCACGATACAAGCCTAATAAAGCCCACACAGATCCAAGATTGATTGTCATTACCTTCCAAAAATTTTAATTCAGGGAAATCAATTTGACGTGCTGAAAGGTTTGTCCATTTTTTTTTAAAAAGAACAAAGAAAAAAAAGGAAAAAATAAAAATTGAAAAATAAGTTTTGAGATTTGGTTTCAATGACTCAGACAGTTTTTTGATTCGCATGTGCCAAAAACTCTTTAAAATAAGCATGGTTAATCAATTTGATAAAGGGCATCCTCCTTCGTTGTTCCATTCTCAAGTTCTTCATGGACTCCATCTTCATTTCCTACCATATCCTTCACTATCATCCTAAACCTTGACCAACCTTTTCATACAATTGTCCAACCTTTTTCTCTAAAATCCAAACTAGGCATGTGCTTCATTTCACCGTTCGTGTGACTAGTCATTTATCCCAAGATAGGGAAATTTATCCTTAACCATCATGGTCACGCTAGGGGGCAACTTTTGAGGACCCCGTCATTTTTTCAAACACTTCATGCCTCACCATAATTGGGGCAGACAAAAAACAATTTGTGCGTCAATCCAAGTCCTCAAATCAGGGAAGCTTTTGAAGTTCTCATCATTTTTCAACCTCTTCTTTCCTTATCATGACAAGGGTAGTGTGTCAATCCAGATCCTCAAATTAGAGAAACCTTTGAAGTCCCTTTCACTTTTATAGCTCTTTCATCAATAACTAAGGCAAGTCAAACACATTTTGTGCCTTGAGGCCAATCCATTCTCTCACATTGGGCCAGCTTTTGAAGTCCCTATCATTTTAACACCTTGAGTAGCAATAAAATAAAAAAAGGGTTGTACGTACGTTCATCATTCATGAGTTGGCATAATGATATGCATCTTCCACAAACAACTATAATATATGTTGCCCTTAGTCCAAAAAAATCTTTTGGATAGAAGCCCTTTTCATTTATCTGAATGGTTATCGAATCCTTCCTCTTCAAAAACCCAAAAAGATCAGCATACATTAGGTTTCCTCCTTCAAGTTACATTCTTATCAATCAAGATTTCTCTGGCATATCAGGGTTACGACACCCTGATCCCTGCACCAAGGTTTTTACACCTTGTTTCTCTTGCATATTGGGATTATGACACCTTGATCCATGCATCAAGGTTTTGACACTTTGTTTCTCATGCATATCAGGGTTACAACACTTTGATCCCTACACCAAGGTTTATGACACCTTGTGCCTCCTGCATATCTGGGTTACGACACTTCGATCCTTACACGAAGGTTTTGACACCTTGTTTCCCCTACATATCGAGGTTACGACACCTCGATCCCTACACCAAGTTTTTGACACCTTGTTTGTCTTGTACATCGAGGTTACGATACCCTATTCCTTGTACCAAGGTTTCGACACCTTGTTTCTTTTGTTTAAGTCGGGGTTTCTACACGCTGCCAATGTCTTTACACCTTGTTTTCTCCTCTTTAAGATGGGTTTTCAACACCCTGCCAAGGTTTTGACACTTTGTTTCTCCTCTTTAAGACATGCTTACCAATGTTTGAACATCTTGTCACTTCTCTCTTGCAATCATTACTTTCTTTTCAAAACTTCCTTTCAAAATACTTCAAATTTCATCCTACATTCTCTATAAAAATAAGTTTGATGATTAGAAAGAGCACAATTGACTCTAGCATGAAAAAAACAAAACTTCAAAAAAGGTAGAGCATAACAAGTTTTTCATCATGTATTTCAGGATCTTGATCTCTACAATAATGTTTTGATTCCTTGTGCTTAAAAATAAGAAAACATGTTTTCTGTCATGCATAACCATTAGCATGTAATATCATCGTGCCATGTGTTGACACTCAATTCAAAAAGCAAAAGAATCTTGACATCATAACACAAGTGAGAATTCTCATGCATCATACTTCTTCAATCATTGTTTCTTATGAAGGAATCAATTTACAAAAATCATTTTCTTGACATTTCTCGAATTGATGGTCATCTTTATTCTTATGAAAGACCTATATATCCTCTAAGCCCAATTTCGCATTGGCTCATCAAGCCCAGTTTCGGACTGACCCCCAAGCCCAACTTTGTCTGGCAACCAAGCCTAGTTTCGTACAAGCCTCCAAGCCCAATTTTATATTGGCCTCCCTTAAGTTCATCTCACTGAGCCCACAAAGCCCAGCTTTGACTAGCCCAAGGCCAGTTTAGTCTGATCCAAGCCTAGCTTTGCCTGGTCCCTAAACCCACTTTTGTACTAGCCTCCAAGCTTAGTTTTATCTAGCCCAAACCCCGCTTAATCTAACCCACAAAGCCAAACTTGCCTGACCTCCTAGGCCTAGTGGTTCTGGCAAAACAAAAGGAAAAAAAGAAACAACAAACAAATGAAATAATGAAGTGAATGAAACAACATGTTTCATCACTATCATACATTCTCATCATATAACGTCATCCATTATACATCATAAAAATCAATGAAAGTCGAAAAAATCTTTCGAAAAGAGAAATTTGAAAAAAATTCAATCGGTACAAATATTTCATACAACTGTCACCAATGTTAAGCATTCACGTGATGTTTGCCAACACATCAAAATCATCTTTGGGTTCTCCTTTCGGACAACGACCCTCTCCTTAGGAATGGTCAAGTCCAGGTTCTCCTTTCGGACAACGACCCTCTCCTTTGGAATGGTCAAGTCCAGGTTCTCCTTTTGAGACAATGACGCTCTCCTTGAGAATGGTCATCAATTATTGGGCCTTCTCCTCAGGATTGGCCAAATTGTTTGACGGATCTAGACCCTCTACTTAGTAATGGTCTCCTTTTAGATATAGACCCTCTTTAATGGAATGATCATTGATCTCCTTATGTTTATATCAAGGCCCTCTGCAAGTGGTCATTAATTTCTTTGTCACATCAAGACCCTCTCCAATGGAATGGTCATTGATTTTCTTATGTTTACATCAATACCCTCTCCAATGGAATGGTCATTGATTTTCTTATGTTTACAATAACACTCTCTCCATAGAATGATCATTGATTTCTTTCTTCATATCAAGGCCCTCTATGAGGCAATGATCATTGATTCTTTCTTTACATCAAGGCCCTCTACAAGGCAATGGTCATTAATTTTTTTGTCACATCATGACCTTCTCAAATGCAATGGTCATTGATTTTCTTATGTTTACATCAAGGCCCTCTGCAAGGCAATGGTCATTAATTTATTTGTCACATCAAGACCCTCTCCAATGGAATGATCATTGATTTTCTTATGTTTACAATAAGACTCTCTCCAATGGAATGGTCATTGATTTCTTTCTTCACATCAAGGCCCTTTGCAAAGCAATGGTCATTAATTTCTTTGTCACATCAAGACCCTCTCCAATGAAATGGTCATTGATTTTCTTATGTTTACATCAAGATCCTCTGCAAGGCAATGGTCATTAATTTCTGTCACATCAAGACCCTCTCCAATGGAATGGTCATTGATTTTCTTATGTTTACATCGAGACCCTCTCCAAAGGAATGATCATTGATTTTGTTATGTTTACATCGAGGCCCTCTGCGAGGCAATGGTCATTGATTTATTTGTAGCATCGATATCTTCTTCGTAGGAATGGTCACCGATTTCCTTACATATGGGCCTTCTCTTTGGGATTGACTAAATCTTTCTTTGGGGTCGGGACCCTCAAAGAGAAGCAAAATCTAAAAAATATTTTCAAAATAAAAAAAAATTCAAAAAACTGGAAACAAAAAAAAAAGTTCAAAATTTGTGTGGCATCACGACCCTCTATGCTAAAGTGGTTTGTGATTTGTTTCTTCTTTTTTGCATAAGACCCTCTCCTATAGAATGGTTGAGTCTATTTTTACTTTCCAAATCGTGACCCTCTTCACAGAATTGGTTATCAGACCCATTTGAATCGGTTTTTATTCATCTTTTTCCTCCTGAAAATCCGTAGAAAATTAGTCTCTCTATCTTTACTTATCTTTTACTACGATAATTTGAAAATGTCACATTTTCATATTATCTAATAAAGTCTAAGTAAAGAGGAGTATTTGTCAACACCTAATTTTGTCCTGGTTATAATGATTTTTTGTTATTATTTACTTTTTATTTTTATTTTTCCTCCTTATCTTATTTTACTTTTATTTTTTTTTTCATTTCATCTTATTTTACTTTTATTTTATTTTTATTTCATTTTACTTATTTCATTTTATTTTATTTACAATTTTCCTCATATTTATTTTTACATTTTATTATTTAAGAAAAAAATGAAAATAGATTAAAAAAATAATAATAAGAGAAAGAAGATTGCAGAGATCCCTTGTCTGAACTTCAGTACGCTTAGGCCTTTCCCCATTTGGTGCCTATCTATATGTGTTAGCTTGATATGTTATTAATTAGTGTACAAAAATCAAAAATGGAAGGTTGGTGTCTATGATTGATAAGAAATAGGGTGGCTAAGTTGCTGGAAGCAACCACCCTTTCCACTTGTCACATGGCTCAAGTAATCCAGGGGATCAAAGACTTTTAAGTTGGATTTTTATTTGCCTCTGCTCGAGGAACTCATGATGAACCACACAGATAGAGGGGAATAAAATTGAAAAAAAAAACAAATACAAGGGAAGGTTACTACAAAAGGGAGTCCAAATACATATTTTTAGAGGGGGAAGGAAGGAAAGGATGGAAGCACTGAAACCGGTTGGAGGAGTAACTTTGAGAAGGGACTATAGGAGGTATTGAAGAGATCTGCAAGATGTAAGCACCAATACTTGAAAGCTCTGATGAACATAAAATTATCTGGTTGTTGAATTCTTGAATGGATACGATGTTGTGTTGTGCAGGATTTGTTATATTTTATTGGTTGTTGATTTATGATTATGTGTGAGTGGTTGTCTATTTCATCCAAATGCACCTTCATCCATATGCACTCATATTATACCTTGGTCTTGCACCCGACTAAATAAAAAGGAAAGGAACCCAAACACAACCACATTATTGCCTTATGCCCTTCATCACACACGGACTATCCTTCCCCCTCAAACCACCGCACTCAACACGAACACCAAACCAACGACACAAAAAAACCCATCACCATCTTCATCTTCTACCTGCACCAAACTGCAATCTCCAACACCAAACAACATATTCATGTTCAGAACCTTAACTTCTTTCCTCAACACCCTGCACGATCATCACGGGAACCAAAAACCAATAATCCAAAAGTCCGAAAGGGTGAGTACAAGCAATCCCCAACGACATCGTCAGCGGCGAGTCAGAGTCCAAACAAAGGGGTGTGGTTGCAGACCTAACAGTATGGTCACGACAGCTACTCCAATTTTGATCACCAACCTCGTCGTTAGGGGGCCTTTGTTTGGTCTCAGAGAGCTCGCGAGTTAGAGCCTTTGTTTGGTCTCAGAGAGCTCGCGAGTTAGAGAGGACGTGCCCCTTATTCGCACCAACGGCGCCAGCGATTCCCTCGACGATGATGGCAGGGCCGGTGACGGCCTTGAGGCAGCGAGAGGAAGCTTAGGGAGATGTTGTTGGACAGTGACGACAAGAATTGTCTTGCGCACGGGAGAAGAAACGAGAAGGGAGAGGATTTGGGGAGTTGGGTTCTCACCAGCGACGCCTCCGGTGGTGGCTAGCATCGACGGCGGCGTGTCTCGCCGGCCGTGGGATGTGCAGTGGTAGCACCTAGCGTTGGGGTTGTGGTGTTCGAAGATGAGGAAGAAGAGGCTGCCTAGAATGAGCTTTAATCTTAATTAGGGTTTTAGCATGGTTTAGGGAAAAATTGGGTATGTTTCCTTCGTGCACCCTTTTTTCCCCGGCCCCCCCCCCCCCCCCCCCCCCCCCCCCCCATTTTTAATCTCTACACCTTCATGAAGGAGATTAACACTTGACTGGAATGATTTATGCACCCCCAACCACTTATCACACCTTCATCTTCTTCATCTTCTGAATTTTGGAACTGAGCCACCCGTACTCTTTGCACCTTTGGTTCTATTCTTTATACTCCATATCTATTTGTTTCCATTGCTTTTTGGGGCTAATTTTGTTTTACTTTGTTCACCTCCATAGTTGTTAATCCCGCACCCGATGTTTTCTTTTGGTCTTGTTTTAGCTCATTTTATATTTTACTTGTTGCACTCCCACTTTTACTATACACACCTGATTCACTTCATGCACCTCATACATTACTCATACATTACTCATGCACCCTCATATTTTAGTTTTCCACTTTTATCCTTCTTAATTAAATTTCATCTTTTTCTTTTCTTTTCTTTTCTTTTTTTCTTTCTTTTTTTTTCTTTTTTTCTTTTTTCTTTAAAAAAACAAATATTTGAAAATTATCAAAAATTACAAAAATAGCAAAATCTAAAAAATTAAAAATGTTCTTTTTCATTTTATTGTGTTTGTCACTTCACCCACACTGTGTGACACTCATTTTCAAAAATACCAAAAATAATTTTCTTTCTACACTCGCATCGTATGACACATATTTTCAAGTAATTCAATAACACCAAAAAAATACAAATTTTTCAAAATATAAAAATATCAACATTTTCAAACAAAAAAGTTTGTTTTTTTAAGAAATACGTGATCCTTGATTCTCCACTGTGAGATACGTAGGAGCAAGGCCAGTCTTTGTCAAGTTCACTTACAAAAAAAACAAATCATTTTCCAAATAGTTTTCCAAATATCTTTTCAAGAACTGCGTAACCTTGATTTCTCATTTTGAATGAGAATACATAGAACCAAGGTCAATCCTTGTCGGGCCCAGAAAATTAAAAAAAATATTTTTGTTTCTTTTTAGTATTTTTTGTCTCATTATTTTTGGGAAAATTATTGTTTCGAAAACCACATCAACTTTGCATGTTTAATCAAGGGTCGTCTTTGGGTGGGCGTTGTAAGGTGCTAACACCTTCCCTACGCGTAATCGGCTCCCGGATCCAAAAATCTAGTTTTTTCGCAAACTTGCTTTATTTTTATGGTTTTCCATAGTTTTCCGGAAATAACTATGGTGGCGACTCTAAATCTCTTTTCAAACTTGTTTTCTTTTTCTGGTTCGTCGTCCCGTCGCGATATCGGTTGCGACAATAATAATCATATGAGTCTAAGGGTTTTTAAATTTTAATTGATAAGTTACTTTGGTTAAATATAGAAACTTTCATATGATGGAATGTAGATTTTGCTAATAATTGAGAAGTTACTTTGATTAAAAGTGAGGACGCCAACAAATTAATTGAGAAGTTACATTGATTAACTAGAAATCTTGGACAAGAAATGAATAATATTAATCTTTAGAAAACCAATGATGAATCCTATTTTGAAAAAGCATTGGAATCAACATGTTTTCTTTACTATTGATTTTATTTTATTTTATTTTTATCTTTTCAATTTTATTTCTTTCTTTGTCTATCTTAATCCTCTTATATTTTTATTATTTTTTTCACTAACTCTTTTGTATAGTTTTAATAAGTACTAATTTGTTAGAAATTAATTTCGTGTTCATTGGGAGACGGCTTAGGGTTGACTTTATCCTTTCTATTTTGTTGACTACTTTCTTAACAATTAAATTGCTATAGATAACTAATATTAATTTGATTGCGTCAACAACAGTATTATCAACCTGTCAGTGAAAACGTGGAGTCACTATTAAAAAAACAGAGGAAATATTTTATTGGAAAAAACGTATAAAGACAAGCAATAACACAAGGATAGTGATGGTAATGATCATATAATACTCCTTTTATTGATATTGTTATTATTTATGACCATGTTAGTTAGTATTATATCGAATGATAATATATAGTTTTTTACACTACATGTTACAATCACAAATATAACACTCTTGGTGATTATGGAGTTTTGAAGATGGTAATGATGGTGTGTTTAAGATGATTGATGTTGGTGATATGGGCCTACAAATCAACATGAAAATGCAGTTGTTGCTAAGATGTGTTAAACATGATTCAAATGTTCATTTTAATTGATTTAGAAACATTTGTTTGATGATGATGGTTATGATAACTATTTTGGTTATAGAAAACAGAAAGTCACCTAAGGTAATTGATTGTTGCTAAAGGCGAGAAAACTTCTAAGTTGTATGAGACTGAATGTCTGGTTGCAATAGATAGTACAATGCTATGCACATGAAGGAATTTTTGTGACATTGGAGAATTTTACATACATAAGTGAAACGAGTGGAATTATTCAGTCAAAATAAATGGGCTTTCAGGAATGAAAAATGTAAGAGAAATATTCTCATTGCATTGTTGATAAACAAACTAAGGTATCATTTAAGAAGCACCATTCTACAAAGAAATTTGAGTTTCTTAAATTGGGATATTTAGATGTTTGCGGTATTTTAAAGTTAAAAATTATTTAGTGGTGCACTTTATTTTGTTATCTTTATTGACAAAAGTTATGCTTTGAAGGAAAAAAAAAAAAAAAACAAGTGTTGGAAAGGTTCAAGTAGTTTCTTGCTTTGCTTAAGAAGTTGTCAAGAAGCTCAAGCAGACCCATTCTCTTACAATGGTGGTGAGTGTTGGGGACTTTTTTACGTTTTCTTAAACCAAAATGATATTGCATATTAAAATACTCCCCTAAATGCCCTGAGTTGAATGGTTTAATAGAAAAGATGAATACGAAACTGATTGAGATTTACCATCAGTTTCATATATCCATAAACATTAATAATTGTATACAACTCATAAAGTTCAACTGTAACATATTGTTCTAGAACAAGCAAAATTCGTTAGATAAATATAATTTTCTCATCGTATTTAAGAAAGAAGGTAGTTCATTGTTTTCAGTTGAGATTCACCGGATAAATTATAATCCATTGAATAAATTATAAGGAAACTACACAAGCATTAGATTTAAGAATAGTTTAGATTAATAGAATTTTAGTCTTAATACTAATTTCTTAGTTTAAGTTTAATTCAAGATTCATGAAACTACTAGAAAATTTGTATGATTCATAAATTATAAAGATTTTTTTCTGTCATTTTTTCTATGAATTTTAATTAGCAGGTAATTTCATCGTGGGTAATCATTTCTTACAAAATTTGTTGCGAAAAGTGTTTTATACAAAATTTGTTGCGAAAAGTGTTTTATACAAACTATTTTGCAAGAAAATTGGTAGCAATTTCTTGCAATTTTTTGTTTACAAGAAAATTTGTAAGTATTTTCTACGAAAAAAATTTTAAAATAAAATTGAAAGGAAATATGAGTTTTTCTAGTAATGTGATTAGGTTAGATTTTCACTAGTGCAGTACCCCCTTTTGGCCCCGGTTATTTTTGAGATTCTGTCTCGGTTTAAGAAACGAGGCATATTAAAGCGAGGCCAAAAGGCACCCCCTTTTGGCCTCGGTCATTACCCAAAGCCATAGATCTCTTTTCTGCCTCGGTTGCAGAGAGACCGAAGCCATAGATCTTCATGTTGCCACCACAACCATTGAAGACGCAACATCACCACCATCATTTCCACTGCAACGCCGTCGCGAGCTTCACCTTTGCACATCGAACCAAATTCGCGACCACCATGGCAGCAGCGGAGACGTATCCTCCATTGCAACGGCAAACCAGAACAACGCCAGCAACAATCACGCGAGCACACACAAGAGACGCGAGTTCAGCCACCACAGTTTCGTTCTTCATCTCGCCGGCAGCACCCATCGCGAATCCTTCGCGCAGTCCACCAAGCAGTGACGAGAACTCCATCGTTCAACCATTTGTTAGTTTTGAAATGGTTGAAAAGCCAAGAAGGGGGGTTGAATTGGCTAGTTAAAAATTTAAGCTATCTTTGCAAGCTAAAAACCATTTTTTATTTAATCAAATAGATCACCAAGTTAGGATGCAAACAATACTGAACTGTACACTTTCAGTCAATCAAAAACAGAGTTAACAGATTGATTTTACTAAACACATTTTGTTCTGGTATAATCAATTGATTGAAACAGAAAAACAGTCGACTGAAATACTGGGAAAAATGCAGAAATGCGAATTTGAATTTTAAACCAGAAACAATGCTCAAGAATGATCAAGATCAGTTCCAAATGATTATACAAACAAGCTCAATGCTTCAGATGCTATGAAAACATGCAAGAACATGAAAAAATGATTAAAGCACAAGTTCTTGAAACTTTAAAATGAAAATGCAAGAGAAAAAGGTTAGAGAAGAGAGGACACCACGAATTTTTATACTGGTTCACTCAAACCTGAGCTACATCCAGTTTGTCAAGGCAACCTTAGCTTTACAAAGTATCCACCCTTACACTTCCAAAATATGCAAAAACACCACAAAGGACTCTTGAATCACACAAGAATCACATCAGCACAGCAAGAACCCTCTTGCAAACCTGGAAAACCACCAGGCACACACCCAAAGCTTGAGAAAGATCAAACCTTAGTGGTAGCACAACCTTGCCTACCACAAACAACTTTCTCCAAGCTTCAAACCAAGCCAAAAGCTTCAAGAATTGATCCAAGATCAATCTTCAACAGCTGCAACGCCTATGATCACGAAGGAGAGAGTTTCCACAAGTTTCCAGAACCAAATCGTGCTCTAAAATGATCAATATACCTCTCTTTCGAAAATCACAGCTTTTATAGTCAAACTGTTACGAAATTCAGCAGGTTGATTTCACTTGACTTAAGTGAAATCAGTCGATTAAAAACTAAATCAACTGATTGAATTTGTTGCAATTTAAGACTACTGCAACCAACCTTTTAACATGTTAAAAAGCCATTCAACAGATTAAAAGAGACATTTTAACCTGTTGAAAAACCATTCAACAGATTAAAAACACACAAAAGACCAAACTACATCTGATTAATGCTTTAAGGTCTACAACATGAATTACAAACTACAAGCACATTTTCTTAATGATGTAAGTACATAGAGAGCACACATTCCAGCCTTGATCACCATGGAGATCATCAAATCTCCTTTCCTTCATCAATGTAGACTTCATTCCAATGTTTATGGCTTCAAGATATTTCAAAAGAGCTTCATTCAATCTTCATCAAATCTTCAAGAAGCAAACCACCTTGGCTTCTCATGTCAACAATCTCCCCCTAATTTGATGAAGCCAACCTCTATTCCATCTATCTTCTTTTATCTTCCATTGCAAAATGCTTCTTCCATTTGTTGGATACCCATTGATGAAGTAACACCTTAGCTTGAAGCTTGTGAACCTGAAATACATTTTACAGTAGCAATACACATAAGCTAGCAAGTATACAACTGTGATCATGCTCCCCCTATCAATAATATGGGTTCAAATTCAGATTTGAGTATTGATTCCAATTTTTAATGCTTAGTTTAATGTGATTAATTATTCATTTTCCAATTTTCCAATTTTTCTCCCCCTTTGTATTCATCAAACAGAACACATGCATAAAGATAACAAGCATTGCATTTCATTTGATTAATACTGGAAGGAAATACAGCAAACAGAAATTGAAAACAGAAAACAGATGCATAAAGTTGATACAATCAGCCGACTGAAATGAAAAACAACCAACTGAAACTGACAGAACTCAAACTGAAAAATCACAAACACAAGGATGCAATGCATGATCCTAAACAACCACCACACTCAGTCATCTTGAGGGTCATTTCTGGTCTGGAATGAGTGGAGCATATCATGGATATCATGGATTTGGCCATCCAAT
>Ga0214544_1009275_pt1 | contig 15553 bp, 21 predicted proteins | sample CNSS3metaG_FD_160074 | JGI IMG/M metagenome (GOLD analysis project Ga0214544, IMG submission 160074) | Root nodule microbial communities from cowpea collected in UCLA plant growth center, Los Angeles, California, USA - CNSS3 | ecosystem: Host-associated > Plants > Roots > Nodule | place: USA...
ATAAATACGCATGGACCCCACGAATTAAAGGTACGCATTCATTAATCACTGATTTGACTTTCTGAGAGCTTTGACTTACTTGAGCTTCGGAGACTCTTCTGTAGGTAACCCTTCCTGGGTTTAAGCTGACATGTATCAACCGGGGAGAGACCAACTGAAGAGATAGCGGACTACATGGTAAGGTGACACTTGTGCCTAACTCATTTTATTTGTTCTCTACAGGAACACACACACACACACACACACATATATATATATATATATATATATATATATATATATATATATATATTACAGATATGTACATGTTCATATACACACATATTACCATACATAACTTGAATTTTCCACATTTTTCTATCCTTTAATTCTTAGCACCTGATCCCCAATAAGATAGTTCGTGTTCTACATCATCTAAGGATTACTTCAAGGTGACTTGGAAGGCACTTGCAAGCAATGGAAGGTGAATGAGGTGATAGGATTTCCTAATCTGTGCTAGCCTAAGGAAGGTGGCTAGAGGTAGAGAGAGGAAATCTCTAGAAAGTGGTGACTCTCAAAGGCAATAGAGGGAGGAGTGCTCAAATCTTTTAACTCTTTTCATTACATCAATCATTCTCATTTATTCAAACCAATCTTTACTTTTGCTGAGTTTTTCAAGCCAATTTCCCTTCCCATTGTTTTAAACTCCTCAAAAGATTTTACAAAATTAGACTTTGAGTTAATGTTGCCTACTAGGTTTGAGACAACTCAAAGTACACAAAATTATTTTTGTGAAGTAGGTCTTGTTCATCTTCAAGTAACTTTCAACAAATACAACAAGACCTTCTTTTGTCCTCTACTTTAGATATACTCATGCTTATCAGTATGGTGTTCATTCCACTTTGAATATATCTCATTTAATTCTTTTTGTAGGATCCATGGATGATGAACACCAAGATTTGAGGGCAAATCCTCTTCAAAGGGGAGGGGATGATGTGACCCCAACAAGCCCAACCACAAATGCATCAACAAGCCCAAGCCCACATAAAGGCCCAATCACTAGAGGCATGATGAGAAAGATTCACATAGGCCTCTCACAAGATGATCAAGTCAATCATGGGCTTTTTACATTATTCACATGGACTAAAGAAATCTCTAAAATATGAGATGATGCATGAAGGAAGTAGTCTAGATTTAAATTGGGCCATTGTTTAGGCTTTGTTTTCAATAAAAGCTAGAACACTTTTTGGGATCAATTGGGTCGAGCCCAATTTGCTACCTTTGGCCAAGAATTACTTGAGTGACTCTCCATTTGGATGCAAGCAAAGCATGAACTAAGCAAGGAGAATGTGATGGAAGCATGGTGCGTGTGACTAGGGCAAGGAGAGTGTGATATGCCACTTGGCATCATCAAGACTCATCTACTACATCACATGGTCTACAATCAAGCTTCTTCTCCAAGCTACATTTGCATTTCATCTTCGTTGCATTTTCTCTTCATTTGGCCGACCATGTGCCTATAAATAGAGCCACTCAAATATTGTAATGGTAACTCTTGAATTGCTAATAGATGCTAGTGTTTGAGATCACTCCACACTTCTATTAATTTGAGAGCACACATGGCTAACCTTCTCCTTCATCTCCTCTAGCTCCACTTCTATTCTTCATCTTCACCAAATTCTCCATTTCTGAGAGCTAACTTCCTCTAATTCTCCAAATTCCGCTGCACTTCATCTTCTCCTCATCATTCTCCATGGATTTCCTCCCTCTCCTACTCCAAGGACGTCCATCAAACATGCTACGGATCATACACCGCAACGCCAAGTAGAGTTCCCATATACGAACATAGTCTGTATCGTCTCAAGACTACCAAACTCGTCAGCCAACAACTGAGGAGGGCAATCTATCTGGACCCATCCGTACTGGAAACAACCAGCACACTCACACCGGCAACACGCATCAACTCGAGCCACAACTCAAGGGGTCCTCGTGTTCATCCACCATCCCGAGCCATAACTCAAGGAATACCACGTGCTTAACCCCTATCCCGAGCCACAACTCAAGGGATATGTTCCGAGCCACAACTCAAGGAACACCAGCAATCCCACCTTTAAAGCATCACTAGATGTATTGTAGATCACAAATACACAATCAAAACTCAAAGCTGTAACAATATAAATCGCCTAGCGGGGGACACGTGCCGCCACGCGCTGCCAGCTCCCAGACCGCCTAGCGGGTGTCGCGTACCGCCAGGCGCACAACGCCTTATTTTTCCTCTTGCCATCGCGACCGTCGGGCGGAACTACTCCTGCCGCAGGCGCACACCACTTCGAGATCTCTTTGTTGTCCCGCTACCGCCTGGCGGTTCACATCACACCGCCAGGCGCCATGACAGTACAGCTCTTCCTGGTTTTTCTGCTCATGTCTTGCGCAGTTTCTTACCTCATTTCCACCCGCTCAATCCCAGGTATTATCTAACTTAAGTGATTTCTAACAATGGTGAGGTCCAATCCTCAAACTTCCTAACTTAATAACAGAACCCATTCAATCATTAAATTCCCTCCTCCGTAACCTATTAATTCCTCTTAGATCCTTTACCAATAAGGGGTTGCCAAGCCTATTACACTGTTTGACCTCTCATCTGCTATATTTGGTTAATTCAGTAAACCCCCTTGCACCAACTTATTCAGTTCTTAGAATCTCTGCTACGCCATAATCTAAGAAGACCCCTAATATCTGATATCACTACCACCTAAGGAAATTTCCACCCTTGTAGTTCATACACGACTCCATCATCAATCCTTCCCAAATGTTACTAAATTTCATCTACTAATCCTAACCCAACGGAAACAGAATACAACCTCGGCGCACAACACTTCAACCTGCAGCAGCATTGCCACTGCATTGGCACCTGGCGGCCAGCCCCGTGCCGCCAGGTAGTGCTTATCACCTGGACATTTTTCCAGATTTCTCCTGCACTCAAAACCCCACCATTTCTCCATCTCTGAGGATTCCCACTGCAATGTAATCCCAGTCCAAGCATGATCATGACAAGTCCATATTTAATTACCTTGACCATTATCCTTATGTCCAATTTACGGTAATTACATTCGAATAGTAAACAAAGATATAACACCTTAAAACCCTAACCTATACACACTGTTCCATTCATCTCAGTCGTTAATTAGGTGATTATACCTACTATTGGATTAGCATTATCACCCCATAAGATTCCCCACAGACTTCTACCCGATCAGATTTAACCCAGCAATCCAGAAAAACCCAAAACGAGTAAAACTGCCCCGCGCCGCCTGGCGGTTCAACCAGTCCTGCCAGGCGCTTCATCAGCAACCCAGAAATTAAGGCTACGACGCTTGCGTCGCCTAGCGGCACACTCCTGGCTCCCCTAACCTAGTTTTCCTTCGCTTAAGCTTGATGATCAGAATTATTCCCTACGCCAATGGTTCCCTTAGCCTTCACACAATTCAGTCCCCAAAATCCCTCTCAACCTCACAAGCTCTCAGATTTTCGTGCTCTCTCTCTGGTATGCTTCCCAACTTGTCAAACCTTTGCTCTTAACCTAATTTTCCCTTTTAAAGTGTGCCTAAAACTAAGTGATTAATCCCAAAACGAAAATGGCATTAATGTGCCATTCAACTCCCCCTCTACGACTACCTTTCCAGCCTCCTTTGGCTGCCCACTCATTTAGGTTTCCTTTCCACCTTTCCATATTCAAGTCAAAGCCAAAAATGCCAAAAAATATAAAATTAATGTAAGTTCTCCAAGGCTTGAACCCATAACCATGCAATCACCCAATCAATATCAAACCATTTAACCAATTCATAGTTCATGCTAGAAGTCACGATTCAATCATCATAATATACAAGAACATGGTTTCATAGATTTAATAATAAAACAATAACACCAAAGTTAGCATACATAGGACTCGAACCCAAGTCCTCTCACACAAACCAAAGTACTCTCAACCACTTGAGCTAGCACTTTTCCACATTATGCCAACCATAATTTAATGTCATAATTATTTCCCCTCCCGCATTTATTAATTAATTAAATTCTACGGGTCTTACACTTCCATCCCACCCTTCCAGGGAACACTACGGCTCCTACCCCCGCCGCCACCCTCCCTACCACCCACATCCAACCTTATAACATCCCTCCCACCCTCCCCACCACCCACATCCCACCTTACAATATCCCTCCCACCCTCCCCACCACCCATATCCCTCCTCACCCGCTACCATCCACACAACCTAGACGCCGTCATCCTTTTACTGATTTCATTGCCAACACCCCCCTCCCTGCTCAGTGGAAACCTTTCACACTGGAACGCTATACAGGTGAGACCGATCCAAACGAGAACCTCAAAGTCTATATAACCCATGTCACCCTCTACACTTCTCACGATGTCGTTTTCTACAAGGTCTTCCCTACCATCCTTAAAGGCCCCGCCCTCGAATGGTTTATAACCCTACCACCATACTCCATCGACTGCTTTGACACCGTCTCCCACATGTTTACTACTCACTTCACCGGCAACCACCTACATAAAATTATAACCATCTCTCTTATTGGCGTCAGACAGGAACAAGACGAGACGCTCCGGGCTTTCATCGACCGCTTCACGAAGGCTGCCCTTCGCACACCATACCTTAACCAGGAAATAATACTTCAGTGTGTGGCACTCACTCTCAAACGCAGCCCATTCGCCAACAACATCTACTTCCACCCACTCGCCTCCATGGATGAAGTGAAGCTCCGTGCCACGGACTACATCCTCGTGGAAGAGATGCAAACTCTCCACACAAAATTCTGCAACGACTATACACCCTCTACAACAACCCCCCCTACACAACCTTCCCGGCCTGACCCTAGACCCAAAGAACCCCGGCAACCCCGCTTACGCACCCATAAATGTTCCTCGATCCCGTATCCTTGATGAAGCCCCGCAGGCCAACCTCATCCCACTAGCACGCAAGAGATCCACTCCCCCAAATGCAGACATGACTAAATATTGCCGCTATCACCGAAACAACGGCCACACCACCGACAAGATTGAAGAATTGGTTCGTGTTGGCCACTTCCACCACTTCATTCGCAGAGACGACCACCCTACACGATCCGACCACCGACGCCCTCCCCACGATTCTCGCCACAACAAATGTCCTAGCCAACCCACCAGTCGTGATCCCCAACCTGCTCACACTGATATTGCCCTAACCGACCACCCACTATGCGACACTATTAACATCATCTATGGTGGCTTCGCTAGGAGGGCATCCACCTCATAAGCCAGAAAGAAACATCTCTGCCACCTACAATCCATCAACCACATCACCCATTCCCACCACAGACGCCACATGCCTCCCATAACCTTCACAAACGATGATTTCCATGGCCTCAATCACCAGCAGGATGACCCCATGGTCATAACGGTTGAGTTGGAAAATTATGCCGTCAAGAAAGTCCTCATCGACCAAGGTAGCTTAGTTGACATCCTCTATTGGGCAACATACCAGAAACTACAGCTCCTCACCACCGCTATGGTTCCATAGGATGAGCCCATATATGGCTTCTCAGGGGAAAAGGTCTCCACCGCGGCTACATCGACCTCCATACTATCTTTTGCGACATCACTCAAACCAAGACAATCCCTATCCCTTTCCTTGTCGTCGACGCGCCTACATCATATAATGTCCTTCTCGGTCGACCATCCCACAACACTCTCGGCGCAATCGTATCCACACCTCATCTGGCCATGAAATTTCCATCCTCATCCGGAGACATCCTTACCATCCACGGCGACCAACGGCTCGCGCACGAATGCTACATGTCCAACCTACGCCTACAACTTCCCATTCTTCAAACCAATCATATTGAACGTCTACCCGACTCTGACATAGCCTTATCTGGAGATGATTTGGACCCCAAAGTAGGGCTGAATGCCCGCCTTGAGCCGGTCAACAAAACTATACCACTAGAACTCCCTAATGGACGCACCATCAACCTAGGCACTAACTTACAACCCGAGCAGGACAAAATCCTTACACGTACCCTCATCAGCAACATTGACCTCTTTGCCTGGTCCATCGTTGACTTACCCGATGTTGACCCTCAAGTCACATCCCACAAACTCTCCATTTACCAAGATGCACGATATGTATCCCAAAAGAAACGAAACCTTGGTGACGAACATCGACTAGCGGCCAAGACTGAAGCCGACAAGTTACTCAATGCAGGGTTTATCGAAGAAGCCCGCTACACCACCTAGCTTTCCACCGTAGCCTTGGTCTAGAAAGCTAACACAAATGGCGAATGTACGTTGATTACACGGATCTCAATAAAGCCTATCATAGGGACGCCTACCCCTTACCCAAACATTGACTGGCTAGTTGACGGTGCAGTCGGTAACAAAGTTCTCAGTTTTCTTGATGCATATTCTAGTTACAACCAGATTCCCATGGCCGCATCCGACATGAACAAAACCGCCTTTATTATAGACAACGCTAACTACTTCTACAAAGTTATGACATTCGGCCTCAAAAATGCAGGAGCAACGTATCAACGACTAATGGATAAGGTCTTCAACCACATAATGGGCAAATGTGCCGAGGTATACGTCGATGATATGGTTGTCAAACCCCCAAGCCATCACCAGCACGCTCAAGACTTGTCCACCGTCTTCTCTACATTACGACAATACAACCTCCGCCTTAACCCTGAAAAGTGCATCTTTGACGTCGATCGTGGTAAATTCCTCGGTTTCATGCTCACACAACGCGGCATAGAGGCTAACCCCAAGAAATGCAATGTAATCATTGAGATGCGAAGCCCCAGCAGTGTCAAAGAAGTGCAATACCTCATTGGCCGACTAACCGCCATCTCCCATTTCCTTCCCAAATTGGCCGAGCAAACCCAACCCATCATTCAACTGCTCAAGAAATTGGCCAAGTTCTCGTGGAACGACGAATGTGATCAAGTTTTTCAAAAACTCAAAAACACCCTAACTTCACCACCCATCCGCTATAAGCCAGACACTCATCAACCCCTACTCGTCTACATCACCGCCACGGATCACACCGTAAGTGCTGCGCTTGTTTAGGAGGTCGATTGCACTCAACACCATGTATACTTCGTTAGTCGAACCTTGCAAGATCACGAAACCAGATACCAGATGGTGGAGAAATTAGCCCTATCCCTAGTGCACGCAGCGCGACGCCTACGTCCCTATTTTCAAAACCACAACATCATCGTCAAAACTCAATGTCTCTTCGGCCGTAGAATTATCTGAGTTTAACATCCGTTACGAACCCCACGGCCCCATCAAAGCTCAATGTCTCCTAGACTTCGTCAACGATTTGCAACAAACCCCTGAAGAGGACCAGTGGACACTGTACGTTGATGGTTCTTCAAACCCAAAAGGGGCAAGTGTCGGCATCGTCTTAGAAGGCCCCAACGACATCCTCATCGAAAAATCCCTCCACTTCGCCTTCAGAACATCCAACAACCAAGCCGAATACGAAGCCATCCTCGTCGGCCTATCCCTCGCCCGCAAAGTCGGCGTCAAAACGCTAACGTGCAAAACCGATTCCAAACTCACAGTGGGCCATTTAATGATGCCCTTACCACAAAGTTCATTCACGAAGGGAAACATAGTTTGGAGAATGGCCAGCATCGCAAGAAAGAAGGATGGCAAGTTTTCCAACAATTGGGATGGCCCGTACCAAATACGCTAAGATGTTGGAGGAGTAGCGTATAAGCTTGAACAATTATCAGGCGAAGAGATACCCAATACATGGAATGTGTCCCATCTTAAGTTTTATTTCAGTTAAGACACCTATTGTACCGAATATTTGTAACCTTGGGTGTACTCTTTTTCCTCACCTGGTCTTTCTTCCCTAAGGAGGGTTTTGGCCAAGGAATTTTTAACGAGGCACCCCGAATTTCATGAATAAAACAAAGGGTTATTAACCTCACGTCTACTCCTTGTACTTAAATTTTAATCGTTTAAGTTCCCCACCCTTACCACAAGTAAGCGACCTGGGTCAAACAACCTTACTTCAATTTTAATCGTCTAAGTTCCCCACCCTTACCACAAGTAAGCGGCCTGGGTCGAACACCTTAACTTAAATTTTAATCGTTTAAGTTCCCCACCCTTACCACAAGTAAGTGGCATGGGTCGAACACCCTTACTTCAATTTTAATCGTTTAAGTTCCCCACCCTTACCACAAGTAAGCGGCCTGGGTCGAACACCTTAACTTAAATTTTAATCGTTTAAGTTCCCCACCCTTACCACAAGTAAGCGGCCTAGGTCGAACACCCTTAACTTAAATTTTAATCATTTAAGTTCCCCACCTTTACCACAAGTAAGTGTCCTGGGTCAAACACCCTTAACTTAAATTTTAATCGTCTAAGTTCCCCACCCTTACCACAAGTAAGCGGCCTGGGTCGAACACCTTAACTTAAATTTTAATCGTTTAAGTTCCCCACCCTTACCACAAGTAAGTGGCATGGGTCGAACACCCTTACTTCAATTTTAATCGTTTAAGTTCCCCACCCTTACCACAAGTAAGCGGCCTGGGTCGAACACCTTAACTTAAATTTTAATCGTTTAAGTTCCCCACCCTTACCACAAGTAAGCGGCCTAGGTCGAACACCCTTAACTTAAATTTTAATCATTTAAGTTCCCCACCCTTACCACAAGTAAGTGTCCTGGGTCAAACACCCTTAACTTAAATTTTAATCGTTTATGTTCCCCACCCCCACCACAAGTAAGTGACCTTGGTCGAACACCTTAACTTAAATTTTTAATCACCTAAGTTTCCTACCCTTACCACAGTAAGCGGCCTAGGTCGAACACCTTTACTTAAATTTTAATCGCCTAAGTAAAACAGCATATGACGTAGCATACCGAACACATCACAACATCATTCAACAAGTGTGTTCCTATCACATATACTATCGTCAACAACCACACAATAAAAATATCCACAAGATGCATCACATTAAAAGCAATGAAAAATATTGTACGAGTTATTATAGACTTAGGATTAATTGCGAATAGAAAATAATAAAAACCTACATCCTAAGCTGCTCAGTCATCACCACCCTCCACGGCCTCTCCCGCATTCATGTCCTCATCAGTTGTTGTCTTCTCTGCCTCCTCCTCAAGACTGTTTTTGGCTTCATTGATAAGTTGGTCATCCACCACATCCTTACTCACGTTGAACTTCGGATCTGCCGCATCCACGTCTTTACTGAAAAAGGCTACTTGCCTCAAGCCTTTCTAAAACCAATTAATATGCTCTTGGATGATGCAACCCTTAAGGTCCTCCAGCTCAATTTGTAGGCCTTCATGCTTGTCCTTCAACTCATCATAGTCGGCCTCCAAATCTGTAATTCGGCCTTTCAATTTCTCCTTCGAATCCAAACAACGCACCTTCCAAGTTGCCAACCTCTTCTTCTCTTCTTTCCATTCTTCCCTTTCCTTCTCCCACGCCTCTTTCCCCTCCGCAAACTTGTCGACTTTACCCTGCAACTCTTCCACCTTATCCCGGTTTCCTTCCGTCAACTCTCTTTGGCACAACGACCCAACTCAATGCCCCAATATTAGCGCCTTACTACTAAATTCTACCATCGTCCTCACCAGATGGTTCGACTCCATGCTATCAATTGAATTGATTAGAGTCTCAGACATATTGATCTCAATATCCTTCCGAACAGTTGTCTCTGGCAGTTCAATCAACCTAGCTTTTGGTCCTTTTGCACCACTAGACGACCCCGACCCTAGCAAAGCGGCCCGCACTTTCTTAACATCTTTGCCTCTGCCAGGGCTGGCCGGCAACTCGGCTTTCCTCTTTGTACCACCATGCACATGTACCTCCACTAGTGACTCTTGCAAATTGCAATTGTCGCCCTAGCCGCCTTCTCCTTCCACAGTGTTTGGAAAAGGGTCAGATTTTTCTTCCCAACTTGAGCCATATGTCTTGCATTGTACACACCAAATGTCGGTTAGTTAACTTAGACACATTGAAACATTTGAGTTACAAACAGATACCTTCAATATCAATAATCGGATGAACCGAATTATAAACCCTAACTAAGCCCTTAGTGGGCAGTCTATCTGTAAACATTATCAGCACTTCCACCACCTCCCTATTTGCCGCCGATAACTCATCAGTATTCATGTCCTTATATCGCCATGGGTTACACGTCCAACTAAAAGAAATTTAGTACTCCCATCCGCATTGAAGAAATACGACCTCCCTCCCTCTTTCACCACCACTTTGAAAAACCCATCCTTGAAGTGTTTGAACGACTGAGTAAACGCATCCAGTCTACTTATACTCGGCCTCCTCACCAAAGATAGCCATGTTGTCGATTGTCGTGGCCTTGTGTCATAGAAATACAAAAATGCAAGTATGCCCAGCTGTTCGAATGTAGTTGGGTAGGCGCTACATTTAATAAATGGAGCACCCCCATAGCGAAGTCGTCTAACGACAACCTCACATGCAATTGCAAAAAATGAAACATGTACATGTAGAAGAACTTATCGGCCACTCCTTCTTGCCCATGGCAAACGCACTCAACAACACTCACCCGCTCTAGCGATACTATGTCACGGTCCACGTCCCTCCCTACGACAGGAGTACAGTTTAGCCACGAGTTAAACATCCTTGCCCATCGGAACAACGACGACTGGTTTCAAACGTCAGTAGCAACCCAATCATAACCAGCTTTCGCCGGCTAACTGCTCTCTGTTATCTCCTCGAGAGGGTCTTCCCTCACTTTAGTTATCGTCTCCATAGGAATTCTCCCCACCCCAACCGCTGAGCTAACACTCCCCTCCTTAGGTCGTCTACCTATATCCTCTCTAGACCATATACTCCCACTACTCGATGATGACAACGACACACTATCACTAGTACTAGACATACCTTTTAAGAAAGAAAGATGTCGGCATGTACAAAGAACTAATCGGACAACTCTAACGCAGGCAGATCTCTGATTTCAGAATTCTTACAAATGAGCCAACAAAAACACATTCTCCACACAACCCTCATTTATAAACGACGATTCGAAACGATACAACTCCTTCCCGCCAAAAAGTCACAAGCCATATGTAGCATCGCAATGCACACCAAAGGTCACCAACCTTAAAATGACGGTGCAAAACCCCTTTGGATTAGACCTCTGACATCTGCCACCCTTTCACCTACCACAAACCTGTTCACATTTCAAGCCTTAACACTGTTAATCACATTTAAAGGCCGGGGGACTAGTGTACTACACCTAGGCAGCTCAACGAAACACACCAACACTTCTCATCTCATCCTTTGCTGCTATAGATACACTGGCAAAGGCTGGGGGACTGGTGTACTACACCTAGGCGGCTGAGCCTGACCATAGCCATAAAATCCGTCTACATAGCTCCCAAGGACGTAAATAATCACCATACATATGCCAAGAAAATGAAAGTAACCAGCCTAAACCCTTATAAGAGCAACCAGCCTAAGCCGCTAAAGAAGTAACTGGCCTAAGCCGGTAACTTAAGGAAACTAAGCAAGAACTTGACAAACTCTTAGTATTACCAGCAAACCCCTAGAGCCCACGATAATCGAACTAATTGACCAGGACTAAGGCCCAGGCCCACCTACGACCCAAGTAGGGGCCCAACCCATGACATGGCTAGACATAATTAATAATCTATAAATATGCATGGACCCCAACAATTAAAGGTACACATTCATTACTCCCTTAATTACGAGATTTTACTTTCTGAGAGTTTTTGCTGACTTGAGCGTCGGAGTCTCTTCCGCAAGTAACCCCTCTCGGGTCCAAACCGGTCCAAACCGAGATACCCACAGATAGCATATGCTAGCCAGGAGGAAGCCTACTGAGGAGATTGCGGATTGAGGTAAGGTAACGCTTGTGTCTGACATATCTTATTTGTTTTCCGTAGGAACACAATTCATAAAAGGTATTAATGCATGATGCTCTTCCCTTTTGCACTATAAATTGTCTCTTTTGCCACCACTCAGATGCATGTCCTATAAACCTAGAAATAATATACCTAATAATGTCAGATTGACTATATTTGCTAAACAATGATTACACCAACTTCTTTGTATCCCATGTCCAATCGTTGAATGATATTGGTTATATATCCTCCCCAAAGAATGGAATATCACTATGAATGGTACGATGCAACTCATTACTATTATGCCTATGCAACCTGTAAGATCCGTGAAACATGAATTCGTTAAATGATTGTGCATTGATTTGGCGTTTGCACCATTACAGGTTCAAACCTTGGTGAACCGAAATTAAACTTTCTTTTTGCCAAAATTCCCTTTGGCATGAAGGTGAAAGGGCATGGAAACCCTAGTTGGACAAAGAGCAGCCAGGAGTGACTGTAAAATAGCCCATAACGAGACATTGAATGGTCATTAACCTCCCATTAAATCTTATTTTCGTTTTGGATAATTAACCTAGCATTAAGGCACCATTAAAAGGAAAAATTGTGGTAATAGGAAGGGTTTTGCAAGGCTTTGATTGTACTGAGAAAACAGAGCACGAAAATTTGAGAGTGGTGAGGTTTGAGGGAAGTTTTGAGGCTGATTTGAGAACTAGGGAGGACATTGGTGTTCAATGGAAAGCATAGAAGATGAACAATGGAAGAAGCACGCCACTCATAAGGGGGATCTAAGCCAACCAAACCCTAGAGATGAGTGATGGTGCTGCCACTTGCAAGGAAGATAAGGCAAAGGTGAGTTCACTTCTAGGAAGGAGAGCTCACGAAAAAATGGTGGTTGAATGCACAAAGTTTATAACAAAATGATCAACCCTTTTACAAGACAAGGAGCACCCTTTAAATAGGAGTTCATAGGGGTCCTTTAGCAAATACAAAAACATGAAAAAGATTAACTAGCAAACCCTAAACCTAATGTGAGAGTGATTCTCGGCCAAGTGAAGGGAGATGATTGGTGGATGCATTCCCATGAGGATTCTAGGCCAAAAGAGGAAGGAGACCAAGTGGCCTTCTAAGGAATAAACCAAAAAGGAAAAAGGAGACAAGGTACATGTCTACTTTTGTTTTTACTTTATGCTTTTTGCTTTCCTCTCTCTTCCACTTCATCCATGTGCTCCAATCATCATGTGCCACCTAGCCATGCTCTACTTTCTCTTAATTACCTACAAAACAAGACAAACAAGTATTAGCATGTTGGTTTAAGTTAATCTAATCTTGGTCAAAGGTCAAATTTGGGTCAAAGTCAACAAGTCAACCAAAATAAGTCAACTAGAAACCAACTTAGGGAATTCAAACTAAAGTAATGCAAAAAAAAGATAAAGATGATCGAATAGAAGACTCCCCTCTAGACATTCTTCTAGTGATCCTTCCTGAGGGAGCTTCTAAGGAGGTGGTATGGTGGGTCACGCCTTCATCATCCTCCCTTTCTTGGAGAGAATTCGACCACAAATTCTTAAACCCTACATCAAAAGGAGAAAGGTCACAACCATTGAATGAGTTACTTATGTTGTAGCTTAGGGGTAAGTCTAACTCATAAGCATTGTTGTTAATTCTCCTAATGACTTGAAAGGGGCCATCACCTCTAGGGAGAAGGTTAGACTTCCTTTGAGTAGGGAATCTGTCCTTTCTCAAGTGAAGCCATACTCAATCTCTCTCTTGGAAGAGGACTTCCTTTCTTCCTTTATTACCATCCTCTTGTTGTTTCTTAACTCTCCTCTCAATGGTTTCCTTGACTTGCAAATGCAAGTCTTGGATGTACTTGGCTTTGGCCTCACCATCTTGGTAAGTTCATGCCTCATGAGTGCGTAGGGGAAGGAGGTCTAAAGGAGTTAGGGGATTTAACCCATACACAACCTTAAAAGGGGAATGAGAAGTAGTTCAATGCACAACCCTATTGTAGGTCAAATATGTGTGGGGAAGAAGTTCCTCCCACTCTCTAATGTTTTGCACTATCATACACCTCAACATTTGCCCTAGGGTTCTATTAACCACCTCGGTTTGGCCATCACTTTAGGGATGGCAAGTGGTGGAGAAAAGAAGCTTGGTGCCAAGTTTACCCCACAAAGTTCTCCAAAAATGGCTTAGGAAGTTGGAGTCCCTATCACTGACAATGGACCTAGGTAGGCCATGTAGTCTCACCACTTCCTTGAAGAAAAGATTTGCAATATAAGTTGCATCATCAATCTTATGGCAAGGAATGAAATGGGCCATCTTAGAGAACCTATCCACCACCATTAAAATGGAATCCCTACCTTTTTTGTCCTTGGGAGGCCTAAGACAAAATCCATAGAAATGTCAACCCAAGGCTTGGAAGGGATGGGCAAGGGGGTATAAAGACCATGGGGTTGGACTCTAGACTTGGCTTTCAAGCATGCTATGCAACTCTTGCAATTCCTATCTACATGCTTCCTCATGTGAGGCCAATAGAAGTGCTCCTTTAAGACTTCCAAAGTCTTGTTTGGCCCAAAATGCCCCATTAAACCTCCCTCATGTGCCTCTCTAATGAGCGAGGCTCTTAAAGAACCTTGGGGAATGCAAAGTCTCTTACCCTTGAAAAGATATTGATTGAGAAGGTAAAAGTCTTTGTAAGCCCCTTGGTGGCACTCACTAAGAATGGGGGAGAAATCAACATCCTTTGGATACAATTCCTTAATATGATCAAAACTAAGAAATTTAGTTTCAAGAATGGAAAGGAGGGAATGCCTTCTTGAAAGTGCATCCGCCACAATGTTAGCCTTTCCTTGCTTATGTTTGATCACATATGGGAATTTCTCTAAGAACTCTACCCACCTAGCATGTCTCTTGTTTAACTTGCCTTGGCTTTTCAAAAATTTGAGTGACTCATGGTCATTATGTATCACAAACTCCTTTGAAAGAAGATAGTGTTGCCAAGTTTGCAAAGTCCTCACAAGAGCATAAAGCTCTTTGTCATAGGTGGAGTAGTTGATGTGACTCCCCTTGAGTTTCTCACTAAAATAGACTATGGGGTGTCCTTCTTAGAGAAGCACAGCCCCAATACCTACATTGGATGCATCACACTCAATTTCAAAAGTTTTGGAGAAGTTAGGGAGCGCTAAGAATGGTGCATTGATCAATTTTTGTTTTAAAGTTTCAAAAGCCTTTTCTTGATCTTTGCCCCACTTATAGACCACAACTTTCTTGACCAATTCATTGAGAGGGGTGGCTATGGTGCTAAAGTTTGGCACAAATCTCCTATAAAAACTAGCCAACCCATGGAAGGACCTAAGCTCACTCACATTCTTTGGGGGAGGCCAATCCTTGATGGCCATCACCTTTTCTTGGTCCATATGGACCCCATGTTGATTTATTTTGAAACCTAGGAAGATCACATGATCCATCCCAAACACACATTTCTCCATGTTAGCATATAAGGATTCCTTCCTCAAGGTCTCTAACACACTCCTTAAATGATGCAAGTGGTCATCTTGAGACATACTATAAATGAGAATGTCATCAAAGTACACCACAACAAACTTCCCTAAGAACTCTCTAAGAACATGGTG
>Ga0214544_1009278_pt1 | contig 15549 bp, 16 predicted proteins | sample CNSS3metaG_FD_160074 | JGI IMG/M metagenome (GOLD analysis project Ga0214544, IMG submission 160074) | Root nodule microbial communities from cowpea collected in UCLA plant growth center, Los Angeles, California, USA - CNSS3 | ecosystem: Host-associated > Plants > Roots > Nodule | place: USA...
GCGCACAAGGGGTGGGCCGTACCGCACTGGCCCATCGAGTACGGCGGCAAGGGATGGACACCAGTCCAGCAGTACATCTTCGGCGAGGAAGTGAGCCAGACGCCGGCGCCGGAGCCGGCCGGTAGCGGCATCAACTTGGTTGGGCCGGTTATTTATACTTTCGGCAACGAAGCGCAGAAGAAGTACTTCCTGCCGCGCATTGTAAACGTCGACGATTGGTGGTGCGAGGGCTTCTCCGAGCCGGGAGCCGGTTCCGATCTTGCGTCGCTCAAAACGCGGGCCGTGCGCAACGGCGACCACTACATCGTCAATGGCCAGAAAATCTGGACCTCGTTGGCGCAATATTCCAACTGGATCTTCTGCCTGGTTCGGACGGATCCTGACGCCAAGAAACAGCGGGGCATCTCCTTTCTCCTGATCGACCTGAAGTCGCCGGGCGTTACCGTGCGTCCGATCCAGTTGTTCGACGGTTATCCCGAAGTTTGTGAGGTTTTCTTTGACGACGTGCGGGTTCCTGTCGAGAACCTCGTCGGCGAGGAGAATCGCGGCTGGGATTACGCCAAGTTTGTTCTTGGCAACGGGCGCGTCACGATTGCTTGTGTTGGCCTTTCGAAGGAGCGTATCCGGCGCATCAAGGAGCTCGCTTCACGCACTCGCGTCGGCGGCGAGCGGCTCATCGACAGGGCCGATTTCCGCAAGAAGATTGCTGCCGTCGAGGTCCAGCTCAAGGCGCTTGAGATGACGCAGCTCCGCGTCGTGGCCAACCAATCGAAGCTCGAGAAGGGTACGCAGGACCCAGCAAGCTCGATCCTCAAAATCAAGGGTTCGGAGATCCAGCAAGCGACCGCTGAGCTCCTGATGGATGTGATCGGCCCTTACGCGCTGCCGTATCAATCAGAGGAGGAGTTTCAGCGCGGGGAGCCAGCGATCGGTCCCGATTGGGCTGGACCGATTGCGCCCGCTTATTTCAACGGACGTAAGGTGCCGATCTATAGCGGCTCGGATGAGATCCAGAAGAACATCATCGCCAAGGTCGTCCTCGGCCTCTGACGCTTCAGCAAAACACAACAAAGCTGCTGACTGCGCGGCGTTCTAACCGGTTTGAGGGGCGAAGATGTGGCCCCGTTTCAGGAGGATTTTCTAGTGGATCTTGATCTTTCCGAGGAGCAGCGGCTCCTTAAGGATGGCGTCGAGCGCTTGATGCGTGAGCATTATAGCTTTGAGGACCGCCGCAAGTACCGGACGGAGAACCTGGGATTCAGTGAAGCGATGTGGGCGCGCTATGCTGAGCTGGGGCTTCTCGGGCTGCCGTTTGCGGAGATTCATGGTGGGCTCGGCGCCGGGGCGGTCGAGACCATGATCGTCATGGAAGCTTTCGGCAAGGCGCTTATCCTTGAGCCATATTTCGCAACCGTCGTACTCGCAGGTGGCATCCTGCGGCGTGGGGCGAATGAAGCCCAAAATTCGAAGCTCGTCCCCGCCATTGCGGAAGGTCGGATGAAACTCGCCTTCGCGTACGCCGAACCTCAGTCGCGATATGACCTCTTCGATGTTGAAACACAGGCCAAGATGGACGGGGACGGTTGGGTGCTCAACGGGACCAAGGGTCTTGTCCTCCATGGCGATGCAGCGGACAAGATCATCGTGTCGGCGCGAACCGCGGGGGGCGCGCGAGAAAAGGACGGGATTGGCCTTTTCCTGGTTGACGCTAACGCGCCCGGCCTTATGCGTCGCGCCTATCCCACGCAGGACGGGCTGCGCGCGGCCGAAATCACGCTTCAGAATGTACGAATCGGGAGGGCTGACGTTATCGGCGACCCGGCAGGCGCTTTCCCGATTATCTCACGCGTTGCAGACGAAGCGATTGCGGCCTTGTGCGCCGAGGCTATCGGCTGCTTTGCTGAAATGCATGCCATCACCGTCAATTACTTGAAGACGCGCAAGCAGTTCGGCACGACAATCGGCTCCTTCCAGGTGCTTCAGCACCGCGCTGTCGATATGTTCGTCGAATTGGAGCAGTCGCGTTCCATGGCGACGTACGCCACCATGATGGCGGGAGAGAGAGATGTGACCGAGCGGGAGCGGGCGCTGTCGGCCGCAAAAGCGCAGATCGGTCAGTCGTCCAAAGCGCTCGGACGGCAGGCTATCCAGCTCCATGGTGGCATTGGTATGACTATGGAATACAGCATCGGGCACTACTTTAAGCATGTAACGATGATCGACGCGTCATTCGGCGATACCGACCACCATCTTCAGCGGCTCGCCTCGCTCGGAGGCCTCTTCGGCGATCAAGCAACCCAACGATAGGACCGGACCTCGTCCAAACGAGACGCCAGCGTTACGCAATACAAGAACTGACAGGTTTAACATGCAAGTTGATCGTGTGCTGCAACAAGACCACCTTCAGCAGGGAACGGCGGGTAGGATCAGCCAGCTTTTTCAGCCGGAATCCGTCGCCATTGTGGGAGCTTCCCAGAAAGGAGGCTTCGCGACCGAAATCCTCACGAATATCAAGAAATGGGGCTTCTCAGGCGATGTTGTTGCGGTGAACCCGCGTTACACGCAGATCTCGGGCGCGCCATGCTATCCGAGCTTGAAAGCCATTCCTCATCCCGTTGGCCTGGCCATGGTCGCCATTCCAAGCAAGGCTATTCCCGAAGTCCTCGAGGATTGTGAAGCCGCTGGTGTGCGCGCGATTCAGATCATTTCTAGCGGATTTGCCGAGCAGGCCGGGGAGGGCGAAAGTAAGCAGCGCTGGCTTATGGAGTGGGCCGCACGAACCGGCATCCCATTGGTCGGTCCAAACTGCTTCGGCTTGATGAACGCGGCCAATCAGCTGATGGCGGTCCCGCTGGACTTTCACACTATGAAGGCAGGCGGAATTAGCTCGATCCTGCAGAGCGGCACTCTCGTCTACAGCTTGATCGTGCCGTTGCTGGCTCGCGGAATCGGCATCGGCCGCGTGGTCACTGTCGGCAATGAGGCATGTCTCGATGTCGCAGATTTCATTGATTATTTTGTCGACGAGGAGGAGACACGCGTCATCACCTCGTACTGCGAGCAGATCAGGCGGCCGGTTGAATTCATAAAGGCCTGCGAGCGCGCGGCCGACAAGGGCAAGCCCATTGTGATGATCAAGGTTGGCCGCTCTGAAAAGGCCCGCCAAGCGGCATTGGCTCATACCGGCTCGCTCGTAGGTTCAGACGTGGCAATCGATGCCGTTCTGAAACGATTGGGTGTCATCCGGGTCGATACTGTAGACGATCTGATCGAGACCGCGGTTGCGCTGTCTTCGACGAAGCGGCCGCGCGGCCGCCGCGTCGCGTTCGCATCTTTCTCTGGTACCGCCGCAGGCATTCTGTCCGACGTCGCCGATTCCTACGGCATAGAATTTCCGCCGCTGCCCGCACCCGCGAAGGCTCGGCTGGAGACGGTCTTTCCCGAGTTTGGCAATGTCGGCAATCCGCTCGATCTCACCGCACAGGGCGGCTATGACACGCACATCATCTATGAATCGCTGAGCACGCTTGCGAGCTGTGGCGCGTATGACATGGTGATCTGGGGCCGCGGCTTCCCTTCGTGCCTGGATATGCGCTCGGCTCTCGGACAAGCGTTGACGCGGGCTGCTGCGTCGGCGCCAGAGGTTGTTTTCCCGATCTTGAGCCTTGCAGGCGGTCACTTCTACACCTCTCTCGATCCGAAGGATCCGATGATTGAGCCGAAGGCCGAATTTGACGGCATGCCGTTTCTGCAGGGGCTAGCTGCTGGCCTGAAGGCGCTCTCTGCTCTGATTGGCTATGCTGAGTTCCAACGCGGCCGTAAACCCGGTGATCGCCTATCGGACCAGTGGGGCCGGCGCAGCGCTTGCTACTCTGAGGCATCGCGCATCATGAGCGAGGCGAAAGACGACGTTCTGACGGAGCGTGAGGGCAAGCGTCTACTCGCGCTCTATGGAATTCCGGTCACGCGCGAAGCGCTGGCAACGCGGGCGGATGAGGCGGCGCGCATTGCACGGACGCTCGATTTCCCGGTGGTGATGAAAGTCGAGTCTGCCGAGATTGTGCACAAGACGGACGTTGGGGGCGTCATCTTGAATATTCCCTCAGCCGAGAAAGCGGCGGAGGCATTTGAGCAGATCATGGCTTCGGTTCGGTCTCACCGTCCCGAAGTGAAGATCGCCGGCGTCATCGTGCAAGAAATGGCCAAATCTGGGCCGGAAATCATGCTGGGCGCAACTTTCGATCCGCAATTCGGGCCAGTCATCGCCTTGGGATTGGGCGGAATATGGGTTGAGGCGCTTAAAGATGTGCAGGTGCTGCTGCCGCCCTTCGATAAGGACGACGTGCAATCCGCAATTGGGCGGCTACGCGGTGCGAGCGTTCTGCATGGTGCGCGAGGCGGCGCCAAGGCGGACTTGGAGGGACTGGCCGACTGCATTGTCAACTTCGGGACCCTCTGCACCGATCTGGCCGACGAGATCGGCGAGATTGACATCAATCCCGTCATCCTTTCTGCCAGCGGGACTGGGCTAGTCGCCGTTGACTGCCTCATCACCAAAAAGAAGCTCAACGAAGTTTGACGAGCGAGCCGGCGATTAGCTGCAAGGCTCGGTTCGACAAGCGAGAACCAAAGAAGGATATTCACGCCTGCTCCGGATGAGAGGCGGCCTAGAGTGATCGTTCTTAGCTAGAAGAGAGAATCCAAACCAAGGAATGCTCGTTGCTTGGTTTCTCTCCGCAAACAACGAAAGCAGTCGAAGCTCTATTAGTTCCGCCTAGGCCTTGGCGCGGGGAAAGATCACATGCCAATCAACTATGAGCAGCTGATGGCCATGAAGAGACTCGACCAAAAATACAGCTATAGCGATCGCGATGTGCTGCTTTACGCTCTTGGTATTGCCATGGGAGCTGATTCCCTGGACAAGAAGGAGCTCGCTTCGTGAACGAGGCCACAGTGACGGCGCGGCCACTGAAGGTCATTCCGACCTTTGCCTCAGTCGCAGCCGGCTTCGCTGAACCTGGTGAATTCATCTAAACTCCATTGCGTTGGACAGCGGGCGGACATCACATTTCACGGCACGCTTCCGCCCGCCGCGCATATCACGGCCGACTCTTCCGTGCTTGCCGTCTACGACAAGGGCAAGCACAAAGGGGCAGTCTTCCGCTTCCAGACGGTGCTGAAGGGCAGCCATGAAGAACCGCTGGCTGGCTTGGTGACTTCGTATTTTGCGCGTGGTGATGGCGGTTTTGGCGGGCCTGCCGGTGGTCCGCCCGAGCCAAACCAAATGCCGTGCCGAGCGCCCGACCGGGTCGTCAACATTCCCACGCGCCCCGATCAAGGGCTGATCTACCGGCTTTGCGGTGATCGCCATCCGCTGCATTCCGATCCGGAGTCCGCCAAGCAATTTGGGTTTCGGAAGCCAATCCTTCACGGCATGTGCACCTACGGAATCACCTGCCGCGGCATTCTGCAGACCTATGCCGATTATGATCTCAGCGCCTTCAGGCGGCATGCGCGTTTTTCATCACCGCTCTACCCCAGGGAGACCATGACGCTGGAGATGTGTAAGGATGGCAACGTGATCTCGTTCGAAGCGAGCGTGAAGGAGCGCGGCGTCAAAGTTGTCAAGAACGGCATGACATTGCTTGACTGACAACCTGCGTAGCGGCGCCGGATGATTCGCGACATTTGCCCCTAATTCTGCAGAATTTCTCCGATCCCCGCCGATTTATGCACTGCTTGTGCCGGTTAGGTGGCTACGCTCATGCGTAATTATACGCCGAACAACATAGTTCTGCATAACGAGGGGGAGCGTCCTGACCAAAGGGGACTCCGGGACTTATTCCGGTAGCGGCCCGAGCCGTCGCCTCGTTCTCCAGTTGACGGCGACATTGCTCAGCCCACCGATTATTGCCAACACCACAAGAGCCTGGGCGCGGGAAAAGCTTGCCGGCAGCGGCGAAGTCGTCTTCAGCTATGGCGGCTCCTTTACCCAAGGTGTTCGGCGATCCGTCTATGAGCCGTTCACGAAGGCGACCGGAATAAAAGTCGTAGACGTGGTGGCCGATTAAAGGGGAGCCCCAGGGTCAAGGCGATGCACCAGGCTGGCCGCGTCGATTGGCACATTGCTTATATCGAGGCGGAGGCCTATCCGGCAATGCACAAAGCCGGGATGTCCGAGCAGATCGATTACAGTCTGTGGGATCAAGAAGCGCTTGACGACGCGCCGCCGCATACACGTCTCAAAGACGCGGTCGTGGGGCTGGCGTCCGCGATCGTGCTTGCTTACGACCAGCGCGCCTCTTTTCGGGAGCTGGTCCCGAGACTGGGCAGATTTTTGGAACGTCAAGAAGTTTCCGGGACCAAGGGGTCTTGACACTCTCTTCGGTAAGCACGCCATCCAATTTGCGCTCCTGGCCGCCGGTGTCGCACATAAGGATGTCTGGCCCCTGACAGATGACAAGCTCGATCGCGCGCTTGCAAAGCTGAACGGTACATTACCAAGTGGAGCGCGGGCGGCGCAGCCCCAGCTCTTGATCAACCGAGAATATGCTTTGGCGGGCGCGTTCGATGGCCGTTCATTGCCGCGATCCGCCAAGGCGCGCCGATCAGCTTTGTCTGGGAGCGCGCCTACGTCACCTACACATACATGACGGTTCTGAAGGGGGGCCCCGATACAGGCAACGCGCAAAGGCTGATCGTCTTTCTGAAGCGCGCGCAGATCGTGGCCGGCTGGAGGCACGGTACCGGCCCTGGGCAAAATACAAATCCGCTAAAGTACCTGCTGGCCGAGTTAATCCCGCAGGTCAGCGCGAATTCGCAGAACGCTTCGAAGTGCATCATTGATGACGCCAACTGGCTCGCGGAAATGCGACCAGATGGCAAAACCAATGCAGATCACATCCAGGAGCGTTGGCTGGCATGGCGGACGCGCTGAGCTCAATCGCAATCAGCCACCTGGCGGAGTCCTCGCGAGCTTACCGGGCCTTGCTGCTCCTTGCTACTCGCGAAAGCCAGTTGGCTTCCTGTTACTCCGGCAAGGTGCGGCGGCGCTCCAGTGCCTATCGCGCTAGAGTGTTAGAGAACAGCTTCAAAGGCGAATTTTCTTATGGCAAGTGTGCAAGCGCAAAAGACCCTCATCAGCTGTGTGATCACGGCAACCCGACTGAGTTTTCATATCTATACCCGCGGTCCCACCGCCAGCGCTCGATGTCGATCGACCTCTATCGCGATCTAATGGATCGCATCCGCCCGCCATCGTGTTATCAATCTCATCATTGAGCGCAACGCTGCTTCGCGCCTTCGGACGAGCACCGTAAGGTCGCTAGCCCTGGCACGAGGCTAATGTTGTCCGAAAAGCAGGTGTAGGATATCGAGATCCTCACCCCGACATCTGCACGCTCCATCTCGATACCATGAAATCGAGGGCGAGGACGTATGCGCACAGCTTTCGCAAGCCCCTTGCATGAAAGACCGGATCTCGCAGTTTTTTATCGGCGAATGCGGGTTTTCCGTTGAAATGCAGCGCCGAGACGAGTTTACAATGCTGGCCGTTCGCTATGAGTGGCTGGCACGGTCGCTGGTTGGACCGACCTTCACCGGTGGACTGGCCCCCGTGGAGAGAGGGTAGCTAGATGAACAAATCTCAGCTCACCCAAGGCAAGTCCCGGTTCGCCTCGCGGTACCCGAACCAGGCGTTTTACGGCGCACCGGTGGGTATCTTGCTCCTTGAGCGGATCGGCCACACCGGTGAGTTCAGCCGCCCATTCATTCCCGGCAGCGTCGGCAATGCCAGCACTTGGAGCGTACCTGTTCGCTACAAAACCATCCCTGGCCTCTCATTCACTGAACTTGTCGCACCCGATTACGAAAAATACGCTTCTGCCGCGGTCCTGGCCGCCATTGAGATCGTACGCGAGGGCGCGCAAATGATTACTGCCAACTGCGGGTTCATGTTGCGTTATCAAGACGCCGTGCGCAATGCCGTCGACGTGCCCGTGCTGCTTTCACCTCTACTTCTCGGTGCATTGCTGGTACAAATGCTTCCGCGCGGCAAAGCGCTTGGTATCATTACGGCAAAGGCGTCGTCGTTGACTCCGGACGTATTGGGAGCCGCGGGGTTGCCGGCCGATTCTGACCGTGTGGTCATAGCGGGCCTTGAGGATGCTCCCTGTTTCGCCGCTGCTTTTCTTACAGCTAGCGGAGACCTCGATGGCAGTGCTGTCGAAAGGGAAACTGTCGCTGCCGCCGTCGCTCTCCTCAAGGATCGACCGGACATCGGGATGCTGCTCTTCGAATGTTCAGAGTTACCGCCCTATGCGGCCGCGGTTCAGCGAGCGACAGGCGTTCCGGTCTTCGACTTTACCTCGATGATCGAGTTCGTCATCGGTGGTTTGATACGTAGGCCATTTGCCGGAATCGACTAGGGGCGATGACGTGGTGATTGACTCACGCGCGGAATTCTCCCGGCCGCCACCTCTTCGGTATACAGTCAGCTTGGCGCATAATCGGAGCTTCCTTGCCGTCGCTGCCGCGACCCGTTCGGGGCTGTGCACACCGGTATGCAGCCGGCTCCCAGGGAGGGCCTCCCGGCAATGAGAGGTGCCCCTCGACTAAGTCCATGGTTTATTGATTGCAAATGCGGTGCACTGAAAGCATTGTCTACGAGCGCCATGTTCACCGTTGGTTCCTGCATGAGCATAGCTCAGTGGTGCGTAGCGCGGCGACGTTGGCGTGATCGACTCTGGGCTCGCGGCTGTCGCAACGGTTGTCCCACGATGGGAAGATCACGTCCTTCAGCGGCCCGTCGTGCCTTGGCCACATACCGGCAAGGCCGGCGCCGATCCGTGAGCGGGCCTTGCCTGTCGCCCCCAATCGCTTCTCCCCTCAATCCATCGCTGGCCAATAGCACAATCCGCGCCTCCAACTCAAATTCTGCGGCCCCGGCCGGCCGCTCCAAGCTTTGTCGATTAGCCGCGTTGCACGAACAATACTCCATCTCTTCCATCGACGCAGATTCACAGGCGCGCCCGATTTACAACTCTTTATCAGCGACCGAACACTACGAAAGGCCGTACCTCATTTTGCAGGATTAACTTTGACCGAGGTAAGTTCCATGCTTGTGCGCTGCTGTAGCGCTTAAGAACATACGTAGAGCGTGGGCGGAGCAAACGAGCTGAGCATAACCAGGAGGAGGGCATGACGAAACGACAGATTTCTCAAATCCATTCGTCCGGTGGCCAGAGTCGGCGCTCAATGCTTCAATCAGCGGCAGTGTTGTTGAGCGCTCCCTTCCTTGCCAAAGCGACGGGAGCATGGGCGCAGGAAAAGCTTGCGGGCAGGGGCGAAGTGGTCGTTTTCAGCTATGGCGGCTCATTTACCGAAGGCGTTCGGCGATTTGTCTATGAGCCGTTCACGAAGGCGACCGGAATAAAAGTCGTCGATGTGGTCGCCGATTTGGCCGAGCCCCAGGTCAAAGCGATGCACCAGGCAGGCCGAGTCGATTGGGACGTTGCTTATACTGTCGTGCAGAACTATCCGGCAATGCATGAAGCTGGAATGTTTGTGCCAGTTGATCACACTCTTTGGGATCAGGAGTCGCTCGAAGGAACGCCTCAGCACGCACGTCTCGACGACGCAGTTGTAGTGTTCCAAACGGCGGGGGTTCTCGCTTACGACGCGCGGCTTTTTCCAAACGGCGGCCCGCAAATTTGGGTGGACTTTTGGGACGTCCAGAAATTTCCGGGAGCCCGTGGCCTCGAGGCTCTACTTGGTAAGCACACCATCCCCCTTGCGCTCCTCGCCACCGGGCTCGCACACCAGGACATCTGGCCCCTAACAGACGAGAAGCTCGATCGCGCATTCGACAAGCTCAACCAGATCAAGCCATATGTTAGCAAGTGGTGGAGCGCGGGCGGTGAACCGCCTCAACTCCTGATCAACGGCGAATACGCGATGACGAGCGCGTTTGACGGCCGTGTAACCGCTGCGATCCGAAAGGGAGCGCCGATCAAGTTCGTCTGGGAAGGGGCCTGGCTGACGTATAGCTATGCAGCGATTCTTAAAGGGGGGCCCAATACAGCGAATGCGCAAAAACTGTTCGCATTCTTGAACCGGGCGCGGATTGCGGCCGGATTTACTCAAGGTACTGGCCATCCTGGGCCGAACACACATCAGCTCCAGTATCTCCCAGCCGAGTGGATTCCGCTGCTCAGCATCGATCCGAAGAATGCTTCTAAAGTCATCCCGGAGGACTCCGCTTGGCTAGCTGCCAAGCGGCCTGATGGTAAGACGAATGCAGATCATCTCCAGGAGCGATGGCTCGCGTGGCGCGCGCAATGAGCGCTGTATACAGGGCACCGGAGTAAACGAGAGATGAATGCTGACGATGAGCGCGCGAATGAGACAACGGCTCGTTCACCCCTGGTGGTCGCGGCAGCGTCGGGGATTTCGAAGCTAAAAGGCAGGATCATTGGCGCCGTGACAGTGTGTATCATGCCAAGCATCGCCTTCGAAAGAATGCTGATCCGGTGGGACACCTCTCGAGCTGCGCGCGCGAGCATCCCAAGAACGAACTGAAGATCCAGGGACCAGGCCTGCGGTGACCGAAGACGGAGCCACAATGACGCCGGCTGCCCATCCATAGCGACGGCGCTGAGTCTCGCTGAAATGTTCGAACAGACGCACGGCAAGAACATGAAAGTGACTGCACACGCCCATGACCGGGACAGCCTCAAAGGTGTTCACACATTCATCAGAGAGCACCACGCCGAGGTCCATGCCTTCATCGACCCGCACAATCAAACCCGAAACTCTTAATGGAGCAAACCCGCAGAGCAGATTTTGGCTTCCGTCAAACGCGTCTGCCACAAAGCCCGGCACACGTATTAATATGTTAATATAGCTAACTGAGATTCACGTGGCTCGTTCGGGCAGGAAATCAGAAAGGTGTAAATTGATCGCCATTCGCGATGGCAATGGATTGAGCCATATAAGGCCAGAACAAATTGTTTGCGCCTACATCATAGGGCCAACTCGCGCAAATCCTTCGAAGATAGTAGCTTCAGCGCCGAAATTCGGCTTCAAAGCGCGGCCAATGTCATCAAATTATGTGGAGAGCTCGTTATAAGAAGCATGGACCAGCGAAGTTGAGAGTGAAGAGAGCCATATGCCTCAGACGTTTCGAGACGCTAAGTGTTATCGCTCGATGCTCTTCGTCCCCGGACACAAGCTCGACTGGATGTTGAAGGCGCCTAAATACGGCTCCGACGCCCTAATCCTTGATCTGGAGGACTCGGTTGGGGTGGCGGAAAAACCGGCAGCGCGCATTGCAGTCGCCGAAGCCATTAAGGCACTGCGCGATAGGCCGGTCGGTCTGTTCGTCAGGCTCAACGGGTGGCGGACTGGATACCTCGTCGATGACCTCAGTGCGGTCGTCGATAAGGGGCTTGACGGGGTAATGTTGTCCAAGACCGAGGACCCGGAGGATGTCACAGCGCTGGACCTCGTTCTTGGTGAGCTGGAGCGTTCGCGCGGCCTGCCTCTCGGCTCAATCGAGATCTGTCCGTATCCGGAATCGGCTGTGGCGATGTACCGGCTCTACGACATTTGCATGGCCTCTCAGCGCGTGAAGCGGGCAGGCGCCGCGACTGGCCCTAACCCCCGAGGTGACGGGGGCCGCTCTCTCGGCCTGCAGTACGACGACGAGGATGCCGTCGAGGGAGTTGCTTTCGGGGCGTACTCTGTACTCCAGGCGCGGGCCGCCGGAATCGTGCACATCGAAGGCGCCATGTGTGGGCAATTGGATGATCTCGATCTGGTGCGGCGACTGGGAAAAAAATCGAAGCGCATGGGCGCGTCCTTTGGCTCGGCGATCCATCCCAGCCACATCCCCATCATCAACGAGATCTACTCGCCCTCGCAGGAGGAGGTAGGTGAGGCGCGTGGGGTCGTTTCGGCTCTTGCTGAGGGTATCGCTCGAGGTGACGCTGCGGTTCGCTACAAGTCTAAGCTTATCGACTTTGCGAACGCTCGTGCCGCCATGGACGTGCTCAAGAAGGCCGAGGCGGCGGGAATGGACATCGGCGACGTTCCGAAACTCGAAATTCCCGCCTATTGAGTACTGCAGATATTGCTGCGCACCGGACGTTCATTCGAGCGACATCGTTGGCAATATTCGTTGCAAGTTAAATCCCACCTGAACCTGAGAGCGAAAGATGTCGGAAGCCTTGCAAGGAATAGTTGTTCTTGATCTCGCTGGGTACCTTGCGGGACCGTATGGCTCAGCCCTACTCGGAGATGTGGGGGCCGACGTCATCAAGATTGAACCTCCCGGCGGAGATGCGGTGCGGCAATATCCGTCAACCTTAGCCGGAGACAACAGGACCTTTCTGGGAGCGAACAGAAACAAGCGGTCCATCGTGCTCAACTTGAAAAACCCTGAGGGCTTGGCCGCCTTCTATCGTTTGGTCGAGCAGGCAGATGTCGTCGTCCACAACTTCCGTCCCTCCGTTCCTAAAAGGCTTGGTATCAACTACGAGAAGCTGCGAAGCCTGCGTCCCGATCTCATCTATTGTTCGCTCACCGGTTACGGCGATAGCGAGAACGGACCTCTACGGGACCATCCCGGCTATGACACGATGCTGCAGTGCTTCACCGGTATAGCCGCAATGCAGGGAGGCGAGACCGGACAGCCACAGATCCTGAACGGTTCCATTGTGGATTACTTCACCTCCTCATTCGTGGCGATTCACATTTTGTCAGCACTCGTGCATCGGCTGCGGACAGGCGAGGGTCAGCATGTAAGACCCTCGCTTCTGCGGTCCGCTATCGCATTGCAGGCCGGCCAATTCATTTGGGCCGACAGCGAGCCGCGCAACGTCGAGCGTTGGTGGGGAGCGAGCTACTCAGGCATCTATCCTACCAAGGAAGGTCACCTCTACCTGCAGGCCACCACGCCGGCCTTTTGGAAGAACCTTTGCGAATTTCTCGGTTTTCCGGAGTTGTTAGAGGACCCGCGGTTCGACACGCTCACGAAGCGGGCCGCTCTGAGGGAGGAGATCAAGCCACTGATAAGGGAAGGCCTGAAGAGGCATACCGCCCGTGAATGGGAAGAATTGATGCTCGGCAAGGTTCCTTGCATTGCAGTCCGGGCAATTGATGAGATGTTCGACCATCCTCAAGTCCTGATGGAGGGGCTTGTCGTCGAGCACGAAAGCCCGAAAGTCGGCAAGTACAAGAGCATGGGCAAGGCCATCAAGATGGGCGTGGGAGATAGGCCTACAACACGCGCCCCGATGCTCGGGGAGCACACGGACGAGGTACTGGCGCGTCTCGGATTTAGTGAGGGCGAGATCGCCGCGCTGCGTGCGAATGGGGCTGCAGCATGAAGACCCAGGTCTTCGGGGACATTCGCGTCGACTCGATCACGGAGTTCGAATTCTCGGTCCCGCCAGGTGATCTGCTGGTCGGCCTGACGCCAGAGGACGTTGCGGAACATGAGCACTGGCTGGGGCCTCGCTTGGTGGAGCCTGGAACGCGAAATCTTGTAGTTCATATGCATGCGTACTTGATACGCACGCGACACCATACAATTCTGTTCGATACCTGCTGCGGCAATGATAAGGAGCGATCCTACTTCCTGGCTTGGCACAGGCTGCAAACGCCCTTCCTCCGGAACCTTGCGTGCGCGGGCGTTAGTCCTGAGCAGGTTGATTTCGTGATGTGCTCGCATCTGCATGCCGACCATATCGGGTGGAACACCCGGCTGCTCAACGGCGAATGGGTGCCCACATTCCCCAATGCCCGCTACCTCATCAGCAAAGGTGAGTTCGAATGGTGGCGGGCCGCCATCGAGAGGGGGAGTGTTAAGGAGTACCGGAAGCTGGCCTTCACAGATAGCGTGTTGCCTGTGGTGGACCGCGGTTTGGCGACGTTCGTGGAAGATGACTTTACTTTCGAGAACGAAATGCCAGACGAGGTGCGCTACCTACCTCTCCACGGTCACACTAAGCACCACTGCGGCCTCTACCTCAACTCGCGAGCGCAGGATGCGATATTTACCGGCGACGCCATTCACCACCCAATACAGTTCGCGCGGCCGGATTGGATCAACCCCGGATACGACAATGCAGCAGCGATCCAGATCCTTCGTGACCTGATTGCCCGCTGTATCGACACGGACACGAAGCTGATGACGGCGCATTTTCCCGAGCCCACAGCAGGCTGTGTGGTGAGCGGTGCGGACCATCCGCGTTTTCGCTTTGACGCCCTCTGAAGAGGTGAACTCGGTCGCGGGCGCTCAAGGTACGCATACGGGATGGCCGCCTGATAGACGCGTGCGCGCGGGCGTGGAACGTCCTATGGTGGCTTGGGTGAAGGTCAGTCGGCCTGCTGACCGGCGGGCTTATCGGCTTGGTGCAGGAGCTTCCATTCCCAGGGCAGCAGTTCGCGCAGGCGTGATGCGGGAAGATGGGTGATACGGGCGAGGACGGTGGCGGGCCAGTCATTGGGATCGACGTCGTTGAGGCGACAGGTCGTGATCATCGTCAGCATGATGGCGGCGCGATCGGCGCCACGCTGGCTGCCGGCGAAGGTCCAGATGTGCCTGAAATGGACCCCGATTTTGGGACACCGTGCTTAGTTGGAGGGGGCCGCTCCGTTTGATAGACGGGGCGCATGATGAGGACAAAAGCCGTGACGCAAGATCGACGCGGCACTGAAGGCAAAGATCGCGCTGGAAGCGGTGCTGGAACAGGCGACGGCCGATCTGGCCCAGCGCTATGAGGTTCATCCGAACCAGGAAGAAGCAACTGCTGGATTAGGCGGCCCGGGCCTTTGACGCGGGTGTTGGGCGGGAGAGCGAGGATGCACGCGGACGCGAGATCGAGAAGCTGCACGCCAAGAATTGACAGTCGATCGCGATATCTAGCGCGGAGGTCCGGAAGATGAGCACGCCGGACCCTCGAGGAATGCTCGATCGCGCCGACATAGCGCTGTTGATCCGCCGGCAACGCATGTTACTCGGCATCGCGCGCTCTGGGCTCTACCGGCCGCCACGACCGACCCGACCTTGCCCGATCGGCGGATCGACGAGCTGTTTACCACCTAGCCGTTCCTGGCTCGCGGCGAATACCACGATGCTGAAGGCTGAGGGGCTTCAGGTCAATCGCAAGCGTGTGCAGCGGTTAATGCGCAAGTTGGGCCATTGCGGCGCTTGGACCAAGGCCGAACACGACGATGCCGGCGCCGAGCTACAAGACCTATCCCTATCTGTTGCGCAACGCAGCGATCAAGATCTCCATGGATGGCCACGGTCGCTGGATGGACAACGTCTACATCGAGCGGCTGTGGCGGTCGCTCAAGCACGAGGACATCTATCTCAACGGATATACCGACGCCCGAGAGGCCAAGGCAGGGGTCACAAGCTAGTGTCCTGAACTAGAAGTGCGCAACATCGCGTCGTGTTGTACCGGGGCGTTGTAACGCAGAAGCGTTCGATGGAAGCAAGGATGTCATCGGCTGACTTGGTCCACCGGAACGGCTTGGGAT
>Ga0214544_1009279_pt1 | contig 15547 bp, 13 predicted proteins | sample CNSS3metaG_FD_160074 | JGI IMG/M metagenome (GOLD analysis project Ga0214544, IMG submission 160074) | Root nodule microbial communities from cowpea collected in UCLA plant growth center, Los Angeles, California, USA - CNSS3 | ecosystem: Host-associated > Plants > Roots > Nodule | place: USA...
TATATATATATATATATATATATATATATATATATATATATATATATATATATATATATATATATAATTTTTTTCTTTTAAAACGAATAATGTATACATACCAAAACTTCATGCATATCATACACAAAATTTTACTCTTATACTGTATATCTTGTTTAAAAGAATGGATAATATATGTACAATGTACATAGCAAAACTTCATCCATATCATAATACAAGATTTTACTCTTATAATATATATATATATATATATATATATATATATATATATATATTTCGTAATATTTTAATATTTAAAAAGACTATTTAGTTTGATTTGACTTAAATAATAACTTGTCTAGTTTAAAAGAGTGGGTAATAGTCTAAAATTCAATAGTTTAACTCGTTAAAATTTTATATAATTTTCAGTTATTTCTTCCACTAAATTAAAAAATAGTTCTCTTAACTTATGGAAATGTGTTTCCTGTAGTGAACGACTTATTTTAGAAAGTAAAATTGTAACATCCCAAAAACTGGATAACCTCAGATTAATAATACGTCACATACATGAATATTCAAAGACTATAGAGTTTGAAGTATGAAGGTACACAGGACATCAAACATACCCATTTTACATAAAAAGAGGTCCTACACGGCCCAAAACAAAATACACAGGTGAAAATTAATTATACTAGGTCTTGTACGGACAAGAGAATCATAACTAATAAAATCCTTTAGCGATGGGCCCCATAGTGGGCCCAATACCCGTCCCATCCATCAAGCTGCAACATCTTTATTATCATTACCACTGCCAGGGGTTCTCATATCTGCTCACATCAATAGAATCGATGATCATCGCAAAGGAGTAAACCACACACAATCATATAAACAAGCAAAAGGGTAAGCTAGTGCAAAAATGATTCTTATATCATAACACTCAACACACGAGTTCAGAGTCAAGCATAATTAACGTACATTCACACAAGAAGTACCAAACTACATAAGACACCAAGACTTGACTATCCGGATACATACGATGAGGTACCACCACCAAACTGTGGAATTACGTCCTAGCAGTGAGGCATCACCACGAGGCCTTCGCGGAATTACATCCTTACATGAGGCACCACCACGAGGCCTTCGTGGAATTATGTCCTGACCTTGAGGCACCACCACGTAATCTCGTGGAATTATGTCCTGGCCTTGAGGCACCACCACGTACTCTCGTGGAATTATGTCCTGGCCTTGAGGCACCACCACGTACCCTTGTGGAATTACGTCCATTAGATGAGGCACCACCATGAACACTCCTTACGAAGGTCATGGGATTACGTCCTACCCACACTTTACCCATGTTTCACTGACCACTCTTAGAGTTCTCATACACATCAATCTCAAGCCAATATGTATATATATTTACCAAACCAATCAAGCATATATCACACCATGCCCATGCTAAACACATCAACTTACAGTCCCAATATACCATATACAATACATATAACATCATGGCTTAAACTGTCTTAAGCGTACATCACACAAACATGTGAGACATACATACATACATATATATATATATATATATATATATATATATATACACTTAGAAATGCCCAAATCTCGCTCAAGCTAAAGAGACCTCGCTCAGGCAAGAGGAACCCATCGCTCATGCTACCTGCTCTCGCCTGGGCGAGACTGCAATAGGGAGCACGTCGAGGTCTCACTCAAGCTAGCCCAACTCGCTCAGGCGAGAATACTCTCGCTCAGGCGAGTGACCTTAGCTTAGGCGAGCTCTCGAAACAAAGATGGGAGTGAGCTGTTGCTGTTCTCGCTCAGGCGAGAGCTTTCGTTTTGAGCAACCAACCCACTCGCCTAGCCGAGTTCAGCAGAGCTCACCACTCTCTCTCGCGCAGAAACAGATCCACATCATTATAGCAGTATAATCCATGCATTGTCACACAACCAATAACATATATCAACCTTTCAGTACATAAAATCAACCAAACAGGCATCGAAAACTTAAAACAATAAAGCCCTAGCTTCCCTTACTTGGAAAGAGGCTAATAACAGACTATGACCTTAAGCCGATGAATCCAGCAGCTCCAAGAGCAAGGTTACGAACTCAAACAGCGGCATAGAAAGAATAACAGGGTTACTACGGTGAACCCTAACAGAAACCCCAAAAACAAACTTAGAAAGGAGGGAGTACGATTCAAGGATCAACTTACGTGAGACGAGGTGAGCTTTTGAGCTAGCACGAACAAGAGGGAACCAAACTCTAACAGAACTTCTGTTGATAGGAACAAAGGAGAGAGGAAGGTACTGTTTTTGCAAGAATGGAAAAATTGAGAGGGTTAGGCTGTCTTATGGGCTTTGGACACCCTATGAGCCAGTTCTTAGGCCCAACAAATAAGGCTAGGCCCCTTCAAATTTTAGGGCAGAAAAAGAGGATTTTATAAAAATTATGCACACATTAGTATATATATATATATATATATATATTTATTTATTTTATCAACAATTAGTTAAATAAATAAAGGTTTAAAGCAAATTATTTTATTTACACTTAATTTTTTTGCATTATTTTTAAAAATTCAAACATCAATACTAATAAAACATAAAAATAAAAGAACCGCCAAAGTTGTGAATACGAGTAGGTTAAAGGCGAGGAAAGCAAATAAAATAAGATGTGGAGGTGTCTCCGTCTCTCATCCTTTACGAAAACCTAAATTCTGCACAGCACCGTTCTCTTCATATCCAAACGCCACCGTTGTTATTTTCTCTCCGTTATCCGAAGCTTCGAGAATCAAAGTAAGTTCTCTAACTCCGCTCTACTCGCGTGAGGGTTTCCACATTATCCTTTGTTTTCACTTTGCAATTTATTTATTTTTCGTTCGCTAAGAATATTCAAATGCGAGTTCTACAGTTTTCACTGTTCGTTAGGGTTGAATAACTGCATTCTGTCTCTTTGCTTTCGTATCTGAGCTTGTGCTCTTCGTCTTGTTCGGTTAAGTTGTTATTCTGCACTTCTTTCTGGTGTGGATGAACGGTGGATTTGATTATTTTTGTGTCGATTTGGGTTTTTCTTTTATTCAGCTGATGCAGGGTCTTGTTTTAGGGCATTGGAAGTTACGGAGTTTGATTTTAGGGTTTTGTGGATTTCAAACGGTGATTCTTGTTGTTAACTAGTCCTCTTCTTGATGAGTGTGTGTAGATGGAACAATTGATGTATTCTTTGCCCTCGTTTTATTTTTGTGTCATTTAATTAATTTGATTTTTGTGTTCTGTTGAAAAGGATACTGATGAGTTGTTGTTTCATGTGTTTGGTTTCGTAGTTGCTGGGATGTCTGGAGAAGTTTATGACGGACAAGATGCTGGCTATGTGCCCGAGAACCCTGAGTTTCCTCAAAATCATTCTGAGGAACATGATGGAGGAAATGTGATTGATGACTCAGGGTTTCAGCAATTGCAGCCTGATGAACACGATGAGGCCAATTTGGCCGTGGATGCTGATGTTCCTGAAAATAATTTTGATGGGAATGATGGAGAAGGTTTGCCTGAAAACCCTGATTTTCCTCCGCAAGAACATGCTGAGGAACAGCATGTTGAAGGAGATATGCCTGAGAATTTTGTCTCTGAGGAGAAACAGGAATCTCAGGAGGAGTTGAAAGTGGGTGAAGTAAAAAAATGGCCAGGGTGGCCTGGGGAAAATGTTTTCAGGATGTTGGTTCCCGTGCAAAAGGTTGGCAGTATTATTGGTCGTAAAGGCGAGTTTATTAGGAAAATTACTGAAGAGACTAAGGCTCGTATAAAAATTCTTGATGGCCCCCCTGGAACTGCAGAAAGAGCTGTGAGTGTATATTTTTCAGTTTCTTGTTATTCATGCAGTGATTGATGATGTTGGATTTTAACTGTTTCAAGCACATTATGTATTTTTCCTATCTATCTATAGGCTTATTAGAATTATTTGAATGGATTTATTTTATGGTTTTCCTGCAACACCCTCCCTACAGTTAAGCTTTATGATCTTCCCTTTTCTTCATTGATCCATTGTCTTATTGAATATGTGCATAGTTAACAATACGGAATGCCTTACATGACCTACATCAAAGTTGCTATAGTGGGTAGGGGATTGGTTACTTTTGCTGAACTATAGATTCAGGATAACTGATGCATAATTTATAGTATAGAATATATACAAATGCTTAAATATAAAGTATTATCTAAAATAATGATATATTCTTAATTCTTAAGCAAAAAGTTAGTCTAACGCACATTGTTCATTAATTTGAGCTATAACATTGTGAGAAATGAAACTACACGAAATTAAATGAAAATTAGGAAGATGATGGAGTTTATAGAAAAACAGAGGGCCATGACAAAAAAGATAGTGGAATTTGATGTACTATGAATAATACACTACACGAATAAACAGTGGTAGTCATATATGTCTTAGTTAAGTTGCAGCAGTTAAGTGTTTTTTGAATTGCAAAAGAGAATGGAGGTGAACTTGGCAAGAAAATGAATGGGCATTGCAGAAAAGGGGTTGATTATGCAAAATGTTAATATATGTTGTAGTTAAGTTGCAGCAGTTAAGTGTTTCTTGAATTGCAAAACAGAGATTGGAGGTGAACTTGACGAGAAAATGAATGGGCTGGAAAAGTGGTTGATTGTACCAGAAAGGGTGGATCCTGCCATCATATGGAACATGGCCACTATTGTTTCACGCAAAAGTGGTGTACTATGAGTTTCTTGTGGCCACCAGCTGCTCTGATGCTCTGCTGCAGTGTTATAGTACCGTATGAATTCTTTGCTCGATCATTATGAATCAGAGTCCTATATTTGTTAGTATCTTATTAGTACCTTGATGTAGAAAACATATTTTGATAAAACGAAGTTACATACTAGATTCGAGTCATGATAACAAATGAATATTATTGCTAAGAAATTATTTTATAAAAATAAAACAAACCATTAAGAAGGAGTGAAAGCAAATAATAAAAATAATCTAGTTGAACCCAATAAATAATAAATAATCAAAATTAATATATAAAAAGAGATGTCTTTTGTCACGATGACCAAATGGGTGTGTGCAGGTGGTCAGCTAATATGAATGACTAAAGTGACATCAATTGAAGTGCCAAAGTTCAAGTTGAAGGAAACGCTCATGAGCATTTACAACTGCTGAAACTGTTTTTGACTTAAGAATCAAATAGTCTGTGCAGATTTTGGTGGAAAGAAGCGTTCACTTCCTGGTAACTTCAGAACTTGGTCGATTGGTGTCTTGCCACACTCCCTGAAACACTTTCCTCGGAACATTCTTAAGTTACTAAAATAAGAATTAAAAAAGCTTATGAAATTTGAAATATATCTAATGTGTAGATCTGAAACTATATGGAAAAATTGTAAATCTGAAATATATCTAATTAATAAAACTGAAATATGTCTTGGTCCATTTAATTACTTCATATCATTATCAAATTCCTCTTAAGATTTACAATTATTAAATACAGTGTTTATGCTAATTTTTGGATTAAGGGATGATGCATTCTTCCTAAGAAATATAAATAATGTTAAAGAAAATTTAGTTTAGTAGAGTTGCTTATTTGTGGAAACAAAGACACCGATTGTTAGAAATGAAAATAAGGTTAACAGCTAGCATATTTGTTTTTTCTTTTTTTGCTAGTTATGCAATATTGATATGTATTTTTGCACCGAGGTGATGAATTAGCCATGGGTCAAGTATATAAAATTAGCTTGCTTTAAAATTTAAAATTTAGCTGCTTATGTTGTGTTCCTTTCTCAATTCTCCTTTTACGCTTTTTAAAGGTAATGGTTTCTGCAAAAGAAGAGCCGGATCGCACCATCCCACCTGCTGTGGATGGTTTGTTAAGGGTTCATAAACAGGTTGTCAATGTAGAGCCTCAATCTGCTGATGGTGGTGCATCAGGTGCAGGACGCACAGTTGTTACAAGGCTTCTAGTGGCAGATACTCAAGCAGGGAGCTTGATTGGGAAACAGGGAGCCACTATAAAATCCTTTCAAGATTCCACGGGTTGTAATATACGTGTTCTTGGTTCAGGTGCGCCTTCAAGCACTGTAAATTATATTAGGAAGTGTTACTTTTGTTTGTCAATGAACACATTTTCCTTATCAATATTTCCCCAAGTTTCCTACATATGTTATCAGTACCACTAGATCTATGCTTAGTAGGTTGGCTTTAGTTTTGTTCTGCTAGTCTTGTTATGTATGTGAAAAGTTGGATGTGTTGTCAAGTAATGAACTAATATTTTAGTAAACATATATTTATGATATCCAAGTTAACAATTATGGTACCTGAATCATATATTATATACAACAGAACACCTCCCAGTATTTGCTTTGCGAGACGACAGTGTTGTTGAAATACAAGGAGAATCCTCTGGGGTTCACAAGGCAGTTGAACTTGTTGCAGTTCATCTACGTAAATTCTTGGTTGACCGCAGCATAGTTGGTGTATTTGAAACACAGGTGAGTTCATTTTACTTTCAGTTTTTTATTCAAAATTGAAAGGTGCCAATTACCAAATTAAGAATGTAAATTGAGAATTTATCTCACGAGTTTAATCATGTCATGATAATTAAGTCTGATTTGAACACTCTAAGCTATATACAGAATGTTGTTTTCAAGCTTGGGTTATTGTTGAGGATAATTGATTGTGATAGGTTAGTCATAGGGTTGGATGGAAAGCGTTAGACTAGGCTTCCTGTAAATTGTATATGTATTCCTGTTTTTTTATCATTAGTTGTCTATGTAGTTTGAGAAGGAGTTTCAATGTTTTCCAAGTGTCATCACTTTATTTTCATGTGCTTTGAATTTAAGGGAACTTTTCGATTTTATACCATTCGTTTTGTGGATAATTTTTATTTTCTTCCCCCAAAACTTCAGATGCAAAGGCCAGATGTTCGGGCAAACCAGAATGTGCCACATGGTCCACCACACCAACCTTGGGGTCCTCCTCAAGGTTTTCCAGCTCCTGGACCTGTTAGTGGTGGTGGACCTGCTTTCCCACCCAATCCTCAGTATATGCCCCCTTCGCATAACTATGATAATTACTACCCACCTGCTGACCTGCCTCCCATGGACAAGCACCTTCATCAGGGTCCTGCACCTGCCTACGGAAGAGATACTTCTATGGGAATTCATTCATCCAGTGTGCAACCGCAGCAATCTGTTGTGACTAAGGTATCCTTTTTGCCAAGCTTGACTATTTCAGAGAGAGAAACATTGATTTTAAAACATTTTTTTTTTTGTGGTTTATATGATTTCTTTTGTACTATGTAGGTCACGCAGCACATGCAAATTCCTCTGTCCTATGCTGATGCTGTTATTGGAGCATCAGGGACAAACATCAGCTACATCCGTCGTGCCAGTGGAGCAAGTATTACAATTCAGGAGACCAGGGGTGTGCCCGGAGAGATGACTGTTGAGATAAGTGGTACTGCTTCACAAATACAGGCTGCCCAACAGCTAGTGCAGGTATTTTGTTTTAAAGGCTTTTGGCATTGTTTGATAGACTAGCTGGTTTTTTTTTTGGTAATTGGAAGTGGGAATGGTTAAATTTGTTTGGTATGTCTTTTCTTGTACGCATTACTAGCTTCCAAACTAGTTAATTCGCGTGGGTATATTAATTTCAAATACAAGTATGTTGGGGTTAACTTAAAGTTTATGTTTTCAATATTCATTCTTTTACATAAGATTATAAGTGAATGGTATAAAGAAAGTGTCCCACGAGGAGAGGAAATGTAGTTGACATCCAAGTATTTGTTGATGTCTAGTGTTTGTCATGAGGTTTGAATGATAACTGCTGTAGTTAGGCTTAAAAGAATATTGTTAATGCTGCGCAGGATAGAATAGATTGTAATTATGATTGTCCTGTTAATTATTTTTTTCAATGAACATGGAGTTAATGAATGCTTTATCTTAAGAAGTTTAAACATTGTTGGGGGCAAGGAGTGGATGGTCGTTGTTAGTTACGAGTGTTTTTGTTGTCATTATTATGGTTGCTTTTTTCTGATGCAGAATTTCATGGCTGAAGCTGCTAGTGCAACTCAGGAACATATGGGGGGATCAATGAACCAAGGTTACAATTCCTATCCTACCAGTGCTCCTGTGTACGCATCTCCGCCCTCAAGCGCTGCTGCTCATGCAGGCCATGTACCTTCAGCAGATTATGGACCCGTTTATGGCACCAATTATGGCTATTGAGAATATCACATTCAATTTTAGATGAGGGGCCATATCATTTGTAAACATTGAGCGTTCAATTTTAGCTGTACTAGTTCTCTTCCAGTCTCAGCTCCTATATTTTCACTGTATTACAGTTCGTATAATGACTCGATAGGATTTAGAGGATATGATAATGTGCTAGTTCTTTTTGTGGGCTTAACTAGCTTTCTAATCTTTATAAAGTAGGTTTTTTTGTTTTCGTCTTAAATTATTTCCCCGTTTGATCTTTATTCAAATGTTCATGCCGTATTTATAAAGTTTTTCTAATATTGGATGATTTATATTTAATCTTTATTATTAAAAAGGGAGATGGTTGATGTCATTACATAAAAGATATTTTAATGAGTACAGTAAAAAGGAAAAGTTCTTAGTGCCTGTAAAGTTTCTAAATTTGGGTAAATTGTGTACTTTTAGTTCATGGCTTATTTTATGTCAACAATATTAGTATTAAAACTAAATTATAATATTTAAATGCCTGGAGCTGCACATGTCGACCTGTGCGAAGTGGGATTGTACATTGGATATTCCATGAGGCTGTCACATAAAGGTTTCATCTGGCATTTGCTATCTGTCTTTTTAGGAAAGCAGTGCTTAGAAGATTTTCAAAATTTTGTTTGCTATAGAAAATGTTATTTTTTAAGTTTTATTTTAATCCTTATAAAAGTCAAACTTCAGCTTTACCTTTTATTTTTTGTCTCTGGTTATCATTACACTATCGTTAAAAGTATTATTAGGAATACACAACGAAAGTAAAGTGCAGGGCACAATACAAAAAATCAGTTTAACATGTCTGAACTTGAAAAGAAATATTTCGGACTACCTCATATGTCCCACCATTTTGGAATATTAACATTATTTATAAAGATTGTTTATTGATTGATTTTGTTTGGTTGAAGTTTTTATCTACTTCCTCCTTAACTTTCCGAAAGTAAAGAACGCTCTTATAATAGATATTGAAATCGGATCTAATATTTATATATGAGAAGTATCTTATGGCACTTAGCTCAATGTATAAAATAAATACATGCATTATCTAAATAAAGTATTAATTATTTATCTCTTTTTTTCAATATTATTATTGTTTAATGTTCTTAGTAAATAAAGTGTTAAAAATGTATTTTGAGTAATTTTTCATTTGGTATCTGTGTTGAAGTTCATTCTTAAAGAGTTTACAGTTTAACAAGGATTGTTTTTCTCTCCACAACTCATCTTAAGACTCTCCATTACTTAATAAAAACATTTGGAGCTCATGAGATTTGGACAAAATTTATTCACGCTTCTTTGGATTTATGATTCTTACTAGAAATCATAATATAATCTCTTTTTCATCCAATAATGAGACAAATCCCTCAACAATAATTAGCAATCTTAAAACACAAATGAGACACCTACTTCAAAAGAACAAAATAATACAAAACATAATTGCAACTATGTAATAGAAGAGTGATGATAATATTTGAATTCAACTAGCTAAAGACCAAAGTCTTGTTTGTCGTATTAGTGTATATAGGTTTATATTTTACAATTTGTTTTGACTCAGATTTCGTTTTTTTTTATATTTTTTATTTTGTTATACGGTTATAACAACTTTGACAACTCACTTCTAGGGATTATAATCCATTTTCTTCTAAGTTCTTTACATTTAGAGAGCCTTTCGTCTATGATTAATAAGAATAACTTTTTTATATTCACTACTTGTTTTGCTTTATCTATTATAGTAGATTTAATTCTAATATGGTATCTAGAGCGTGAAACCTAATTTATGAGCATCAATTTTGAGCTCACGAACCCTCCTTCTCCAATGGTGTCTTCGACTCCGGTCATGTTCTCGTATGCTATATCCAAAAAAATATTTGATACTAATTTTTTACTCTGGAAGCAACAAGTTGAGCTTCATCAAAGCGCATCGACTTCATCGATATCTTGTCAATCCTTCCATCCCTTCCCAATTTCTATTCCTCTCTAATCATGATTTAGGGATTAAAAATCTAGAATATACTACTTGGGAGACCCAAGATTAACTTTTACTTTCATGGTTGTAGTCCTCTTTATCTACCCTATTCTTAGTGCGTATCTTTAGTTGTAACCATGCGTTTCAAGTTTGGGATAAAATGCATACCCACTTCAATTCTTAGACAAAGGCTAGTTGCGTACAAAACTACGTACCATGAAGAAAGGTGATAACTCTATCAATGAATTTCTTCTACGTATCAAGGCTCTCGTTCACTCTTTTAATTAAATTAGTGATCTTGTATCTAAGCACGAACAAATAGATGTTCTCTTTGAAGCCTTTCCTGTTGAGTATAAAGCCTTTCTTTCTTTTATGCATAGAACACCTGAACTATTCTCGTTCACCAAAATAGTCACTACTTGTTGCTTAAGAAGCACGCCTTGAGAGATTCAAACATGATAATGATAGTGTCTCTCTTAATCTCACTCACGCACATTCACAAATAGCTTCAAACCCAACTGTTCAAGTCACAAAGATAAGCTCGCAATCTACTCCGCATTTTCCCCATCCCCCTTTACATGGGGGTGGTTATCATTAGTGTAGCAGATCCAGTTGGGGTCGCAGGGGTGGGCGCTCTGGTATGTGGTTTAGTCATATACTTTTCATCCTACGCCACCTTAATAAAAAAATTATTCCTTTTATCCACCTCATTTTCAAGGAAATCAATTTACAAGGACCTGTTTCTCACCACATCCTCATCGACCATAGGCGTATTCTCATCATCCTATGCCACATATTCCATTGCCTAAACTGCATGCATATGTTACTCATGCCACACCTATCCCTGTTCCTGCACAACACTCTTAAAACTAGTTTGCTGATTTTGGAGCGTTGCAACATATAATCCCTGATGCCACCAATGTTATTGACCCTATGCCCTCTTCTAGGAAGACCAATCTTCCTTAGTATTCGACAGGGTTTAATCGTACATATTGTTGGTTCACAACCTTTTCTTCTCCTCACAATCCACACATTTCTTTACAGCTTAAAATTTTGTTACATGTTCATGCCCTTAATAAAAACCTTGTATGTGTCAGTCGGTTTGCCAAACATAATAATGTGTATTTTGAATTTCATGAAGTCCACCTTGTCAATCTAATATAAAATAATTCATCTTTAAAATGTACTGTTTTCATACTTCTTTTAATCTTTTTTAAGTGTTACATGAATTACATTTAAAGTAAATTAGTTGTCAAAATAGTGATGAAATAATTTTAATACTAATAATTTGTGCAGTGACCAAACTGGCAATCAATTATGTTAGCAACTAAAATATTTGTCACTAAATTAATGATTATATATGTGAAAAATGAAAGTCATGCTTTTTGCAACCAAAGTTCTTTTTATCTTAGCGGCGAATTTAAAGATTAGTCTGATTTATTGTCTTTATCTTGATCGAGTTTCTGTCAAACCATGCACTATATCTACAATGTGTAAAGTGTTACGTGCCACATGTCCTTTGATCCACCAATTAAGGATATCTAGACCTAGATCTAGAATAATTGTGCACATGCCTAATTAGTATGGTTAGCCAATATACTCGGCTATGTAATCAAGCCTCCACACTCTTTGTAAGTTTACTCTTGAATTATTAGTGCAAAATACATGTCGAGATCACTCCATGACTTGCATTTTGAGAGTGCAGATTGCTAGAGCCTTCTCTTAGATTTTTCCTCTAGCCCTCCTCCCTATGTTGGCCTTACTCTTAGGAACCTTCTCCAAATCACTTTCACTGCCATTACCTCTCCAATCTTCGGTGCATCCTCCTCCTTGCTGCAAGGAAGCTTCATTCAACCATCAAAATCATCCATGGAGCTTCATTATCTACTATATCAAACTCGTAGCATTATATTTATTTATATAAAAAATGATAAAACACATTTAGCTAAAGGATGGTAGATTATTCTTTTTCTTTTTCGAAATTCAACTCCCTTATTTTATTATTTCACTTAGGAAGTTTTAATATTAGGTAATACAAATAAAAGTTAAATCCTCCTAAGTTTAAATTCAATCATCTAAAAAATCTTATGTTTTTTTCTTAACATAATACATGTTCTCCAAGTTAAGTTAAGTTCAATAGTTTTTTCATCTCAATATTTTTTAAAATGCTTGCAACACTACAACAAGCATTTCAACTCAGAATAGGTGGCCAAGTTGGTTTTGGTTTAATATAAGGTAATTTTTATTTGTCAAATGTTCGTCGTACTCAAAGCCATGGAAGATGCAAATGAAATGTTTCGTTGTGAGATTAGATACTCCCTTTTAAAGGTAATGAGATATTTATTCTCTATTAGTATTGTATCAATTTTGGAAACAAAATACTTGTAAAATAACCTTGATCCAGCTAAAGAAAATTAAATACTTATTTTATTAGAGATTTAACTTAATTATCCTAAACATATTACCCAAACACATTAGTAAATGCTGAATTGAACTAGGCAAAATGAAAATAATAAAAACAACATAAAAATTGAAAAAGGTTTATGCAATACTAATCTTAAACTCTTAAGGTAGATAACCTAAGCTACACATTGGTTTGAACAAGTTGGAACCACTGGCTTTGAGGGTCATCAAGACATAAAGAATCATCTTTTACGCAAATACACTTTGAAGTGACAATGGTGGATGAGTTAGAATCCTTTTGCAAGCAAAGTTGTCCCTTGTGTTGATTCATAGTTGCCAAGTGAAGTTTAGACAGAGATACAAATTTCCAAGAGCTGATATTCCCTTCACAATCGGAAACTACAACTGCAATCCCTTCACCAGCTGCTGTTAAGCACTTCTTAGTGCCATGTAAAAGGATTTTAGTCGCATTCTCTCCACGAACCCATCTGTTTTTGGTCTTACAACTTCCAAGTTCAACTTCATTCTTGTCATTCACTTGAGCACATTGACCAGATAGTGGGTGGTACAAGATATTTACAATGGGGTCCTTAGAGATAGGTTCTGCATCAAGAGCACACAACTTAGAAATAAGATAGGATATTATGTGTTTGAAAAAAAATGATAACTGATATCATAAGTTATTGAAATTTGATGATAACTATGTTATTTTAAAACCATCTTATGAGTGATGTCAATCTAAGAGTGCATGATATAACTGAACTTATTCGTTTAACTCAAAAAGCTTACCGAGATTCTTCCTTTGCAAAAGCTGGAACTTGTCAGTGAAGTTGGGATATCTAAGGTGATGCCATGTTTCATCCATTACACCAAATGACTCATCAACTTGAACCTGGTCTTTCTTAATATAGTAGGTACCCTGGAAAGCCCAAAATCCCCAGTCCAAATCCTTTCCAAGAAGATAGGTTTGGAGGCATGTCAAGAACCTGTTGTCTTCCACTGAAGAACCTTCCTCGTTGAACCCAAACTCTGTAAAAATCAAAGGAGTTGCATTCTTGCCCGTGGTAAGGAATCCAGCTCTATAGTCTATCGCTTTAACGTTGTTGGCACATATCCTATTCAATGGTTGCTTTGTCCATATCTCTTTCAATTTGAGTGTCCCAATTCCAGACCATGAATACAAATGTGTCTCAAACACCATTTTCTTACCCAAGTCTATCTTCAATGGTTTTCTCCTTAAGAACTGCAACTCAGTGTCATAGTTCAAACCTGAGATAAGCACAAGCACATTTGGATTTGTCTTGTGAATAGCCACTGCTCCTTGGCTCATGTACCTGTACCAATCCTTCAAATTTTGGCGAGGACCATGCAACTCATTCCTCAAACTCATTGCTACAACCTGTTAGTAAACCAAAAGTAATAACAAAGTCATCTTGTATTCAATTTTATCCAAAGAGAAGGTAAAAAGTCAAACTATTATCTCTAAGTTCAGCCCTATACTAAAATCTGTGAACTTTTAGTCTATAAATATAAAGGTTACCTGCAAAACTTTGGCAACACGTATGAAAACTTTCTAACAGAGATAAAGTTCTAACAGGTCGTGTAAAGAATAAAACTTCTACTTCTTTTTTACAGGGATTAAAACTAAAAAAATAGAAAAATTAATAGAGATCAAAGAGCATAGTTGAGCGAAAAAAAGGAAAAAGAAAAGTACATACGACATGATTTTCGCTGAAGTGTTTGGCTGCCAAAGTAAGGCCATGCACCCATTCCTGAGGATTGAAATGTCTGTCATGGAAGAAGCCATTCTCATCATCATCATCGCAACACCACATTGGCTCACTCACATGGTTATCAAGCAAGACTTTCATGTTCTGAACTCCAAGTTCATGAACAACAGCATCAAAGGCCTGAACATGTGTCATGGACAACACAGAAGGATTGTTCTTGGCAATGCCTTCAACCACTTCGGGTACATCCAACGAAGCAAAGGTGGCATTCACATTCTCATCGGCATAGCGTGTCCACATGTAGATTGCATAGGTGAGACGTACGCAGTTGAACTTGTGCTTCACAAGTTCACCAACAATGTCCTTCATGGCCCTTTTGTCAAGACCCTCAGGGATCATTGGTTGAAGGTGGCCAGCCCAATTGGCACATACCAACTTGACACGTTGTCCTGTCGCTTCATCCATGATCCATCTGTTGTAAGTAGATAAAGGGTATGCATTGCAATGCGACACATAGATGACTACAAGGAGGAGAATAAAGACAAAACATGAACGTATTCTAGACATTTTGGCTTTGAATTGAAAAGAACTTTGATGTTTGAGAAGAAAGCATGCAAAATAAATATATAGAGTTTTTGTGTTTACATTTAGTAACAATGGTAACAATATTTTTTCATCCCAATCCTTTTTTGTTAACAAAGTTTCGTTGTAACTTATTAACTCTTTATTTTTCTATCACCGTCATCTACTTGTTATTCATGTTGAAAAACAATAAATTGTATCCTTTGTTTAGGTCATTAACTACCTGTTAAGCTTAAACATGGCATTCAAAAAAAGTATTAGGTTTGAATTATGTAACATAGTTTCTAAACATATCAATGACATTTTGAGTTTCCTAGTTTCCGTTGTCAGGAATTCAATTAGTCAATGTTGTAAGCAATTTTCCATGTTATATGTTAGAGGCTTAATCATCAAAATTATAGATTATTTAGTAAGTATATACGTTTTACGTTTATATAAAATAAAAAAAAAATGTTATTTAATGGTCGAAATAAATAAGTTCCAATCTATGATAAAGAGTCGTCATTAAATTACATTTAAAGTAAATTAGTTGTCAAAATAGTGATGAAATAATTTTAATACTAATAATTTGTGCAGTGACCAAACTGGCAATCAATTATGTTAGCAACTAAAATATTTGTCACTAAATTAATGA
>Ga0214544_1009282_pt1 | contig 15540 bp, 4 predicted proteins | sample CNSS3metaG_FD_160074 | JGI IMG/M metagenome (GOLD analysis project Ga0214544, IMG submission 160074) | Root nodule microbial communities from cowpea collected in UCLA plant growth center, Los Angeles, California, USA - CNSS3 | ecosystem: Host-associated > Plants > Roots > Nodule | place: USA...
AAATTTTTTTATTTATATATATATATATATATATATATATATATATATATATATATATATATATATATATATATATTTTGTAATTTCACATTTCTTAATGCTAAATATGTTGTAATTTGATTTAATATATATAATATATATATATATATATATATATATATTTTGTAATTTCACATTGCTTAATGCTAAATATGTTGTAATTTGATTTAATATATACTAATGAGGTTCGTTAGAAAAAGTTCATGATTACTAACAACATTTATTATTAAGTTTGCAAACATCGAGTAATTTCACCAAGTGAAATAAAGTTAATAAATTAAAAAATATTTTTTTTAAATTATAATTTTTATACCAATAAAGATTTCAATACATTACTTAAATAAAAACGAGCAAGGAAAAAGAATAAACCAAAAATAATCCAAATTTAGAAATAAAACTTATATCTTTTGAATTTTAATATATTTGGATACCGGGTAACCAAGATTCATGACATGAAATTGTCATATCTTAATAAATGAGTTGTGTTTAAAAAATTTTATAAGAATTAGTTACAAAACAAAAACAATTATATAAAAAACTGAAATAATATTTTACAATGATAAAATAAATAATAAATAAAAATATGTAAAAGAAGTAAAAATGATCAATATGTTTTAGAAATAATTTGACACACCATTAAACAAAATTTCACAAATAAAATGTATAATTAAATGTATAATAAGAAATAAATTGTCTTGAAGACCTAAGAAAACTTGTTAGATATCGAGCTAATTGAATCATTAAGAGATAGTAAAAATTATTTAGTTAACAAAGGTTCTTCAAATTAAAAAAAATTAAGAATCAAAGAGAATAATAAAGATGAGTTATTTATGTTAGTTAAATGAAAGGTTTACGCAATTAAACCCTTGAAATTGAAATTCAAACATTCGCATGTGAAAAAAAATAAACAATAAATACAATGTTTAATTACTCGGATGATACTCACTTTGCTAGAGTGGTCAATCTGGTACCCGCTTTTAAATAAGTGTCAATTGCATCCCAACTTTTGAAAAAGTGCTTCAATTAGGTTCCTTTCAAACATAAATTATTAACGCCGTTAACGGTGTGCCATGTGTTAGTTTGTTGTTTTTTTTTTAATTTTTTTTTTAATTTCTTCAAATTTTTATTTTATTTTTATTTTTTATTTTTTTTTTTGCAAAACAAAAAAAAATGCCACATATCAGGTTCTTGGTGTGACACGTGACATTGTCAGTGCCATGTGGCAATGCAATGCCACATGTCAGTGTTACTATCAAATGTTATTGTGTTGATTTCAATTTAGTCCCCATGTATGTATTCTTGATTCAATTTAGTCCCTACTTACGTGTATGTGATTCAATTTTGTCCCAATATTTTTTAATAATTAAAATACTTTTGTAATCCATTTTTATTAGATTAAAACTAATTAAGTATAAATATTTTTACAAAATTAAGTACTGATATTTATATTGTTTCTCTCCAATTTCAGACCAAATTTATTATTTGTATAAATTTTATCCTAATATTTTTTATTAAAAAAGTCTTTTTAACATATTACTTTATTAATTACTTTTTATTAAGTACTCATGTTTTGTTAATTATTACTTTTTTTTTTCAAAATAAAACAATATTGTCTCTCACTAATTTTAAACCAAAGTTTTTATTTGTATGAATGTTATACTAATATTTTTTTTTATTAAAAATGACTTAATAAAATGACTTTTACCACTAAATTTTGAAATAAATATCAATACTTAATTTTTGTAAAAATATTTCTATTTAATTAGTTTTAATTTTATAAAAAATGGATTTTAATTATTAAAAAAAATGTGTCAAAATTGAATCAGAGATACATAATTAGGGACTAAATTGAATCATTTAGATGTGAACTAAATTGAAATCGAGATAATGACATTTGAAGGTGACATTGATACGTGGCATTGCATTGCCATGTGGTACTGACAATACCACATGTCACACCGGGAAACTAACACGTGACATTTTTTTATTTTGCAAACAAAAAATAAAAAAAAAACATAGATTGACACGTGGCACATTGTTAACGGTGTTAGTCATCTCCGTCTGAAAGGGACCTAATTGAAGCACTTTTTCAAAAGTTGAGATGCAATTGACACTTTTTTAAAAGCGTGTACCAGATTGACACACCTCTACCAAAGTGGGTACCATCCGAGTAATTAAACCTAAATAAAAATATTAAAAAGAGGAAGAACTATTATAAGATATGACCTAAAAACTATTTGATTAAATGAAATTGATAATACACAATTTGAACGTAACCATACAAAAGAAAAAATGTATAACTAATAAAATAAGTACTTTGGAAATTTTAATGGATTTTGGTGAACTATTTTAGGTTACATAAGAGAATATATATATATATATATATATATATATGTGTGTGTGTGTAACTTTTTTAGGTTACAAAATAAATTATGGGTATTCCAATAATTTGAATGGAAGAAAATGGATGAATATTGGGATGATTTGATGGGTAGGGCACATAAGTACATATTGTCCCCACACCCAATTAAAAGAAGTACTTTATTGATGCAAAGATTTCGTATCAAGACATAAATGAGTTCATTCAATGTTATTTGCCATTACAAACATAAAGTCATGCAAGGTTACTACTGCAATACATTTCTTATATCCTCATATATTAATAGGTGTCACAATCGAAATTACAACGAACGATAAACAAAAAGGTATATTTAAAAAATAGAGAGTAGTTGCCACCACAGTTTATTAAGAAAAACTATGAAAAAACCTAGAATAAGAATGATCTACAAAATCAGATCGAGTTTGGAAATCGATTACGTGTGGGAAATGTATTAACACCCTACAACGTCCATTTGATGATGAATCTTTTAATTAGGTGTGCAAAATTAATGTAATTTTTAAAATATTTGTTTTTCCCCAAAAATTAAACAAAAACGTGCATATAAGAAAAATATTATTGAAATTTTTATTTCGAACCGACAAAGATTGACCTGTAATCTCATTCAAAATGAAAAATCAGAGTTTCATAGTTTTTTTTAAGTTTTTTTTTTGGTTGATATTTTACTTTTTGAAAATTTAATAGCTTTTGAGATTTTTATTTTAACGACAATTGTAATCAACAAATAAATCTCATACTTGCATAACAATTAGTCATCTTTAATATTTTAGATGTGTTCCTACAAAGACAAATAAGAGATATTAGGGACACAAATAACGCCTTACCTCAGTCCTTGACCTCTCGAGCTAGTTCCTTTTCGGTTTGCACATGTCATCTGCTACCGTACACGACTTGGACCCTTAAGGGGTTCACTACAAAGAAGGCTCTAATGATCAAGTTAGCAAAAAGACTCTCAACAAGTCAAATCTTGGCTTAGGGAATTAATGAAAGTGTACCTCTTAATTACTAGGGTCCACTTGTATTTATAGAGTTTATTAATTATATTTGCCACCCTTATGGGCTGGACGGATATTTGGGCCCTGGATGGGCCTGGGTCCAGCGCTAGGCCCTGTATTGGCGTTTGTTGGTATTTGGGACCTTGTCTGCAATATTCTAAGTTTAGTGTTATGGACCTATTACACATTATCCTTTGAAGTAGGCGGCCTGGGCCACTGTGTTTCTGTTTGACTGGTGGCCTGGGCCGCTATATGGTTCTGCTTGACTAGTTATATACTTAGTAATTTTATTTGTGGAGCTTTGTGTAGGTAGTCTTGACCGTGTGGTTGCCTTGGTCCGCCTAAATATAGTACAAGATGAAACTTTAATTATCACATGAATCTGAAACTTATCATGATGTTTTTTTAATATTAAAATTTTAATTATTAAATGACTATGTCGCTGGCGACATTGTTCACACAAGACCCTGCATTTCCATTGGTGGTCGTGGTGCAAGTCCACCACTGTTCTCTCTAACTCTGGGCGTCGTTGTGAATCAGATCACTTTAAATATCATAGTCGTTGTCGCCAGTGGAAAGTTTGCCCTCAAATCAGAATTCGTTGTAAACCTAAAGAGTGGAGAATAGCCCAAATCGTCACGGGAAATGTTAGTTGTCTTCCTCTTTTATCACACATTATCTGGTTCTCTTTGTCATGACATAACCCATAATGAATACATGTCCTCAGCACGGTGAGTTACAAACCATGAGGATGGGATCAACGAAGTTGTATTGTGTTTGTTTCCAATTGATGAAAAAAGCGTAGGGAATAATGGTATGAAGCAGAAGCAAGGATGATTGGGGATTTACTTTTTTATTTTTGTTGAATTAATTGTAGCATGACATTTTGAGTAAAGGTAAGATTCTCATCATCATTTAAATATTGAAAATCTGGAATTGGAGTGATATAGAGTAGGCTTAATTACTCGGAACATTCCCACTTAGGTTCCAAAATTTCAAAATGGTACCCACTTTTAAGTTTGTCTCAATTTAGTACCCAAATTCATAATGTGCATTAATGTAGTACACTCTATTAAGTTTTCGCAAACGTCGTTAAGTACCTTGCCACGTATTAGCCTCTGGTTTTTGAATTTTTTTTAAAAAATAATAAAATTGCCACGTGTCAAATCCTTGGTGACACGTGGCATTGTCAGTGACACGTGACATTGTCAGTGACACGTGGCAAGGTACCGCCACGTGGTAAGGTACCCGCCAAGTGTCATTGTCTTGATTTCAACTTAGTCCCCATATATGTCTATTTGTTTCAATTTAATACCCATATTTGTTTATTTGTTTCAATTTAGTCCCCGCTCTATTTGTTTCAATTTTGTTTGAATATATTTTTACAAAATAGAGAAATATTGTGTCTCCCTTAAGACCAAATTTATTATTTATATAAATGTTATATTTATATTTGTTATTAAAAATGACTTATAAAATTAAGTATTGAAATTTATATTAAAGTTAATAGTAAAATACTTAATATAAATTTAGTAAAATACAAAGTTAAATTTAGTAATATCTGTTACTCATGACTTTTACCATTAACATTAATATAAATTTTAATACTTAATTTCATAAGTCATTTTTAGTAACAAATATCAATATAACATTTATATAAATAATAACTTTTGTCTTAAAAGAGATACAATATTTCTGTATTTAAAAAAAATATATATTTGAATAAAATTCAAACAAATAGAACAGGGAATACATTGAAACAAATAAACATATATGGGTACTAAATTGAAACAAATAGACACATGTGAGGACTAAATTAAAACCAAGACAATGACACTTGGTAGGTACCTTGCCACGTTGCGGTACCTTGCCACATGTCACTGACAATGCCACATGTCACATCAAAGAATTGATACATGGCAATTTTTTTTAAATTCAAAAAAATAAAATTAAAAATTAAAAAAATTAAAAAAACCATAGGCTGACATGTGGCAAGATACTTAATGGCATTTGCAAAAACTTAACGGAGTGTACTACATTGATGCACATTACGAATTTGGGTACTAAATTGAGACAAACTTAAAAGTGGGTACCATTTTGAAATTTTGTAACCAAACTTAATATATTCCGAGTAATTAAGAGTAATAGTAAACTATGAGTCTTCAACATGTGTCTCGGTTGTTGTAATCGCCAAAATTGATAAGTGGACAGGTTGGACCTTGTTGTATAGAGAAAAGCGAAGTTACAAATAGAAGGACCAAAGGGAACAAAGTTATGAAAGCTTTTTTTTTCATGGAATAATTTAATAATTTAACCATATTAATTATAATTTAAATATTTTATTATGTTCTGATTTTATTTAAATTATTATTTTTCATTTTAATTAAAATTTAAATCACAAATTAAATTTAAATTTAGTGAAAGAATTTTTATATAATTATATTATTATATTATGAATTTTTTTATTTGAGAACACTTTTATATTTTTATTTTATTTTATTTTTAAATTATAGAACATAAAGTTACAAATTTTGTAACGTGAATTTATTATTTTTAAATGATGGTTAAAATACCTTTTTGGTCTCAATTTTCGTCAAATTTTGTCAAATAAGTCTTAATTTTGGTTTTGTGTTCAAATAGGTCCTAATTTTCGTCAATTTTGTTCAATTAGGTCATTTTCTGCTAACACCGTTTAAATCATTAACCACCATGAACAGTGACTGCCATGTGTCACTTCATAATTTTTCTGAATTTATTTTTTATTTTTTGAATTTTTTTTAAATTTTTTTAAAATGTCCATGTGTCAGTCAACCTAGTAGCATGCCACATGTCAAAATCAATGTTCTATATTAAATTTGGTCCCTATATTTGTTACTTTTGTTCAATTTAGTCCTAATTTTTGTTAACCAAATTGGAACCAAATTTAATTTTTATATCAAAGTTATAATGATGTGAGTTTTAATATATTACATAAAAATATTTAATAAAAATGTGAATTTTAATATAAAAATGAAATTTCGTTCCAATTTGGAGATGGACCAATTTGGTTCATGTTAACAAAAACTAGGACTAAATTAAACAAAAATAACAAATATAGGGACAAAATTGAATATAGAACATTGACTTTGACACGTGACACACTGTTGAGTCTACACGTGGACATTTTATAAAAATTTAAAAAATAAAAAAAATAAAAAAAAATTCAAAAAAACCACGAAGTGACGGTGGCAGTCACTGTTCATGACCGTTAATGATTTAAATGGTGTTAGCAAAAAAGAACGCAATTCAGCAAAATTGACGAAAATTGGGACCTATTTGAATACAAAACCAAAATTATGACTTATTTGACAAAACTTGACGAAAATTGGGACTAAAAAAGTATTTTAACCTTAAATGATCAATTAAAGTTTTATTAGATATAAATTTATGAAAAAAATAAATTATAATTTTACCTAAGAGAGTGAGTCACTAATGGACTCACTTTTAGTACCAAATATTTCTTAACTTGAAATTTCCTTGAAAGAGAATTCCACAAATTTTGTGATAAAAAATTCAAAACAAAATTTCTTTAGTGTGTATGAGTGTGTTCACACCCTAAAAACAAAAGGAAGGTCACTAATAGTATTAGAGACTTTTTTCTTCCTAGTCTTGTCATGGATATAAAAGCACTAAAGTATTGAAACCATACAAGTTTCTACAATGAAAGTCCAAATCACATTTACAACCTCATGGGACAATTTCACACCTACAACCCAAACAATAGCCCAGCCCATGACAAGGCCAAACATAATTAATAAACTATATATACTCATGGACCCCAACAATTAAAGCTACGGATTCATTAATCCCTTAATCATGAGATTTGACTATTTGAGAATCTTTTGGCTGACTTGATCATCGAAGTTCTTTCCGTAGGTAACCCCTCATGGGTCCAAGCCGTGATACCAGTAGATAACATACGGGAGCCGAGGAGAAGCCATCTAGAGAGATTGCGAATTGAGGTAAGGTGATATTTGTGTCTGACTTCTCTTACTTGTTCTCCACGAGAACAATATATATATATATATATATATATATATATATATATATATATATATATAGAGAGAGAGAGAGAGAGAGAGAGAAAGAGTAAGAGTAAGAAAGAAAGAAAGGGAGAGAGAGAGAGAGAAATAAAGAAAGAAAGAGAGAAATAAAGCGAGAGACAATAAGAAAGAGAGTGGGAAAGAGAAAGAAAGAAAGAGAAAGAGGATGTGTAGCAAGAGATTGAAAGAAATCTTGATATTCTAAAAGTATTTTTAGTGTATCAATCGAACCGAAAAGGTAAGGGAGGGGTGATATTAAATTCTTTATAAACTTATATATGTTTAAGCATTTACTTATTTTGAATTATATATTATTTTATTTACATCCTTTTAACTCATTTTCAATTGTTATCTTCTTTATTTATTTGTATTTATATTATTTATTTTATCTCTAATTACGTTTTGACTTATTTATTCTATTTAGTTTATATGTAGTTACACAATGATTTTTATTGTTTGTTTTATTTAATTTATTTTTAGTTACGCATTTTGATGCTACTTATTTATTTTATTTAATTTTTTTCTAATTAAGCACTAGTTTTCCTTATTTATTTCTAGTTACACATTGGTCATTCTTATTTATTTCATATAAATTATCTTTACTTACACATTGGTCTGGTTTATTTATTTATTATTTATAATTATGTCATCTAATTTATCTTTAGTTACACACTGATCTTATTTATTTCATTTAATTTATCTTTAGTTATACATTGATCCATTGATATTGCTTATTTATTTATTTCAATTAATTTATCTTCTATTACGCATTGTACCTGTTTATTTATTTATTATTTATAATTATGTTATTTAATTTATCTCAAATTACGCATAAATCATGTTTATTTATTTCATTTCATTTATGTACTATACTACACAAATAAAGCCTAAAACAATGAATATCTGGCCCTAGCCGCTAACTTATAGTTCTATTTGATTACATCACCAATCAACCGTGTATAAAATTAATGCATACATTGCGGCTAAACTTACATATCGACATCAACCACCTACTCTGAACTTATGGAATAATAGCCAAACACAAAATTGATCTCTAGGCCTACAATAGTAAGGTATCAAGGAGCATAAATCATGTCTTACCCAATCCTCGACTTCTTGGATTGGATACTCTTCGATCATGTTGGGCATGCCTTCATGTCTTATTGTCGGACTGAATATTTTAGAGGTTACCAATACAAAAGGACTTCGATGATCAAGTCAGCGAGAGCTCCCAAAAGTCAAATCACAGTTTTGGAATTAATGAATTGCATACCTTTAATTATTGGGGTCCACTTGTATTTATAGAATTATTAATCATGGTTTACCTGGCTTTGTGGGTTGGGACTTTGCTTGTCTCGTTGGGCCACCCTTTAGGCTTGGGCTTGTGTGGGCCTGGTCCAAGCCCAAGCACCAGGCTTATGTTACTCTTTGTATGCATTCTTCTCTATGTTACTCTTTATTTTAATTTATTTAAAAATGTGTGCGCAAAATGATCTTAAATTGTCTATACGCTCTACTCAACCCCCCTCCTAGAACCACCTTGCGCCAACAAATATATATATATATATATATATATATATATATATATATATATATATATACACGAAGTTATGTTATTATTAATGTTCTCTTATTTTTAAGAAACTCATTTGAATACGATTTTTAGTGATAAGAAACTCCTGTTAGATTAAAGATACTCTTTACTTGTGCCATTGCACTCGTTGAATGAGGAAAAGATAAATTATATATAAATTTAAATCTAATTTATAAATTTCTCAAAACATGAAATATTATATAATTTTTCAAACTAAAACTTACGAGATAAAATTTAAATATACAAAATTGAGGAATTTAAATATCCTTAATCATCCCCTCAAGTTAGTGAATATGTGTTCTCCATTCCCAACATAGATATAATTCTCTCAAAGTTTACTATTATTTAGTTGGATATTACTTTTGTTGAATTGAGGAACATACATGTGTCATTGATTTTTGTAACCATTGGATTTCATAACCATGCCATGATCGTGGAGTCTTCTTCATCCCATGACTTGAATTTATGATCATCTCCCACAAGGGCATTAAATGACTAGCAGCCGATAAAGAAAATGACTAGCATTTCCTTTTTATATTTCAAAATGGTCTTAGCGTGGTGTGACCACTTGAGATGATTTTTCCCATTCAACCTATAGGTTCAATGATCATGCTATAATTCTCCTACATTGTAGGACTTGTCTCCATTTTCCATTTCATCCATCGCAAATATGTGCAGTTAAGGCATAGAGAGGGAAGAATGAATTTGGACACAAAATGAACCTAGATGCAAAATGAATATGGACAAAAAAATGAATCACAAAATAAATATGGACAAAGAATGAATTTGAATGCAAAATGAATATAGACACAAAATCGAATAATGCAACAATGGAAGTTGCAATATACCAAAGAAGGCTACAATAGGTACTAAAGAGACACAGCAAGGAAGGCTGCATTTTAGGGTTTGCTCAACAATAAAGGTTGCGTTATAGTGTTTGGTCAGAAAGTTGTGTTTTAGGATTAACACAACAATGAATTTGGCGATTTAAAGTATACAACAATGAAGGTTTCATTTTAAAGAGCTTACGTATCAATGAAGGTTGCATTTTAGGGTTTACACAACAATGAAGGTTGTAATTAAACCACACAATTAGAGAGGCCCACAAGGATCAAGAGCTCTAATACCATCTCAAATTTTGAAGAGAGTAATTTCTCTCTTACTTTTATCATTATACACATTGAGTTGTGTGTGTGTGTATAAATCATTCCGGATAAATTCTGGAATCCTACAGAACAATTTTATAAATAAAAATAAAATATACAGAATTTAAACCCAATAAATGCATAATTATAATTAATAAGAATAATAAATTTCCTAAAATATCTTAACACTAATGAATAAAATGCCTAGTGGATTCATATACCATTCAAAGTAACAATAGGATGTTTAAAAATAAAGAAAATGAAAAATCTAGTAGTATAATTCAAACTACTTTATATAAATTGTACAAAAAGAATGGATGAAGAATAAGTGGATGCTTAAGTTACTAATTTGTCTACATGTGTCATTTCATTCAGCGTTATCAAAAGTATGAGTATTAAAAAATGTGACATGACAAAGAGATATGGTGTCGGCTATAAACCTTCATCCTATCACAATGTTTAGAAAGAAACTCTTGAAAAAGTAGTGCAAAAAAATGATTTAATTCTTCTAAGTACAAGGATGGTTGAAAATGAACTCGTTCACAATGATGTATATATGTTGGGTAGATAGACAAAAAAGACATTCAATTTTGTAACTTTTTGGTGAAAAAATATAGATAGAGTGCGTATAAGATGTTGGATGATGTTGTCAGATGTTTTGGAGAGGAAATGAAGTGCAAGTAGTTACTGATAATGTTGCAAATTTCAAGGCTATTAAAATGTTATTTATGCAAAAATCAAAAGCAGTTATAATTGTTGGGAATCCAAGTGTGAGTCTACGTCCCACATTGAGTAAAAATGAGAAAGTTGAGCACCATATAAGGATGAAGACCCATAAACCCATCGTCTTAAGGTTTTGGGTTATGAGTGGTGTTAATCCCTTATATGTGAGTCAGGCTCATGTCTCATTGGTGTTGTATCTCCCTAGTGATCTTCTCTCGAAAGACCTAAGAGTGGTATCAGAACTAAAGGTTCGTGTGGTGACCAACTTAGACGAGGCCTTGTATCAAAAGTCTTCATGATAGTAGGTCAAGTAAGCATGTCCCGTTAAAAAGAACGACGGTACAGGAAAAGAGATACTCGGTAGTTAGCTAGAGGGGGAAGTACCAATGTGAAGGGACTCACACTTAAGGGAAAGATTGTTGGGAATCCAAGTGTGTTGGGACTCACACTTAAATAAGGATGAACACCTATAAACCCATCACCTTAAGGTTTTGGGTTAAGAGTGGTGTCAATCCCTTATATGTGTGGCCTATTGCAAGATTGGTGTTGTATCTTCCTAGTGATCCTCTCTTGAAAGACCCAACAAGATTGGCTCTCATGTGTGGCCTATTGTAGTGATATGATCTTCGAAGATTTTGAAAAGCATTAAAAAGTCCATAATGTTCTCATCAAGAAGGGAATAAAGATGATCATCACCTACATTAATGGTATAACAATGATAATTAGCATATTGACAAGGCTCACAAAAGGAAGGAACTTGATAAAGTTTGGTATGACTAGTTTTGTCATGACTTATTTAACTCTAGCCTGTCTTCATGAATTTAAAAATACATTAATGAATATATTTAGCTCTTAAGAACAAAAAATAAGTGAGTTTGGAACTTCAAGAGAAGAAAAGTTGAGAATATGATGTTAGATAAACATTTTTGGAAGAATTTAACCATATGTTTCAAGGTTTTTTTTGAAGAATGTAACCGTGTGTTTCAAGGTTGTTGTTGGTCCTTTAATTGATATAAAATCCACAATGGTTTCATATATGACGGGATTATTTGTGTAAAAGAAGAACATTAAATGCAACTTTGACATTATTTCTAAACCTCCTCTCATTTAAAATCAATTATTTATTTGTCTAATTATTCATAGTATGACATAATTTTTATTTTCATAATTATGATATTGTTTAGATAATTATTAATGATAAGTGGGAAAATTAGCATCACGGGTGTTCACATGTTGTTAATTATTACATTAACATATGTTCTATATACCTAATTTAAGAAATGACAATCCTAAGGTGAAAGAGAGATTGTATATATACATGAAAATATTGGCTAGAGATGTTATAGAAAGAAAAAACATAACCTTACAACTTAGGACTTCCAATGTGTTATAGGACTTTTTCCTTTGAAAAATTAAAAGATTATGGGAAAGTTATGCAATGTGAATAGGAGAGTTTGTCTCAAATAAGGGAAGCTAATTTTAACTAGTTACTTGTTTTATTTCAATTAATTGTTATTTATGCGATTGAAACTGAAATTTTATGACAATTTGGTATGTTTGATGATTAGTAATTATATTAAATGAGATAGAGGAATTCAAATGCATGTTTTGTGTGTGCTGTGAAATTAAAGGATTGGTATGTTATGCATTGTTGTATATGGACTTAGTAATGAAATTGTGAAATTGATGTTGTAACTAAGATAATTTGTCTTAATGTGATTCTTTGTGTGCTTGAGATTTCTAAGAAGAATTGAAATGGATTGTGGCATGTTGGGAGCTGGAAAATTGTGGGATTTGAGTTTTTGTGTTATGCAAACTCACTTGGTGAGCCCTTAGCAAAGAGTTAGGGGAGGGCTGCTCCTTGGGAAAGTAGACTCTCGTTGAGCGAAAGTCAAACTTGAGTTTAACAAAGAGTCAGGGGAAAGAGACTTGTTGAGAAAGTCTAACCTCACCAAGCGAATAATCATGTAATTTGATCCACTACTAAATTTGATAGGCAAGATACCCAATCGCTGAATGAGTGCACCTCCAAGGGCTACTCGTTGAGCAAGTGTGTGATCTCGTTGAGTGAGCCTGTCAGTTTTTAGGAAAAACATATATGTGTAGGAAATTATGAGGACAATTGAGAATGGGGATATTATTATTACAAATTTGTGAATTTGCAAAAATATATCGATATATGGTTGGGATGTTATGTTTGTTCATATTACAATATTCTTCCTAAGGAGGAAGTGTGTAGTAAGTTAGTTAAGTTATGCATTGACTAAGGACACTCATTTTGAAGTTATCCTTGATTTACAAACTCATTTAGAGGATGAGGTTTAGGTGATGAAGAGTGAAGGAGGTTCCTATATCTAGTTAAAGAGGTCAGGGACCCCTTTTCTATTAAGCTATAAGGACTAAACCTTAAGGAAGGGGAAACGAGGTATCACTATTGATTTGTAAAACTTGAGAATTTCATTTTTTGTGATAGGCAAAGTTTCTAGAGTCTGAGTCAATGCATAAATCTGAATAATCGAGGCTAGATTTAGCTTGTGCCTAGATGTGATTGTTTGAGTAATGTATTCTATTTGGAATGGTAAATTGTGATTATTGGATTCCTATTTGATGTTAAGGAGATGGTAGAAAGAATAGGTCATAGGAGTGGTTGCTTAATATTGCTCTAGAGTTGTGAAGCATAATATTTGAAAATGCATGGAATTAGTCCTTTAAACCAAATTTGTTTAAGTTTATTTGATATTTCAAATGTATTTCTCAACTAACATTGAAACAAAAATATATCAAATGGTTTAAACAAACTAAAATACTATAAAGAGATGTGTTTGATACGTTAAAAAGACTAAATTCATGTATTTACAAAGTTAAGGGACTAAATTGATTCAAGATTTCCAAGAAAGACTACTTTCAAATTTCACTAAAAGTTAAAAGAGAAAAAACATATTTAACCTATATATATATATATATATATATATATATATATATATATATACACAAAAAAAAACACATATTCCCTGCCAACTTTGTTTTGAATTTTTTTTTTAGGAAATACTTACAAATTTTGTTGTGAAAAAAAAGTTGCAAGAAATTGCTACTAATTTTCTTGCAAAATATTTTGTATAAAACACATTTTGCAACAAATTTTGTAGGAAATACTTGCAAATTTTATAATTTTGTAGGAAATAATTATCCACGAATGAATTATCTACCAATTAAAATTCTTAGAAAAAATGGTAGGAAAAAGTATTTTCTTGCAAATTTTTTTAATAAATTTACAAGAAAAATCTCATGTAATATAAGATTTTTTAGTATATATATATATATATATATATATTCATTTGATATTCCAATCATTGCATGGTGTCATGTTGTATTAATCAAATTGTAAAGATGTAGACAAATTACCCTAAAAATACTGTATACTACTATTTTATTATATTATATGTTATTAATAGTTTAAATTATATATTTATAATATTATTGATGAAATTGTTTATTTTTTAAGATTTACATGATAAATATTGGTAATGACTATGATAACAACATTTAATAAACATATATTTCATCTAAATTTTACTCAAAATTATTATCTTACCGAAAGTTATTAAAAAACAAATTCACAAAAATGTGGAGTCTTCAGTTTTTTTTTTTTTTTTTTATTTTATTCTGTCATATATTTTGTTATGAAAATCTATAAGTAATGACAGCAATTATAAATATGATAAAAATATCTTTTAATATTATGACATTAAAATACTTATTTTTAGACAACACTATTAATATCAAATTAACATGAATTTAAATTTATTTTAAAATAAATATAATAAATTTTTTCTGTTTTAACTTTGTGAAATCTTCCAAATTAAATAAATGTCCTAAAAGTGATTTCATATTTAAAATTTAAAAACTATTGTAAAAAACAAAACTAAATTTATTTGACTTTTGTTTGAAATGTGTAAAACTATTAGGAAAAATATCACAAATATATTTTATTTTAATGATTTTTGAGTTTTTATTATAAAGAAGAATGATTCATATTAATTGAAAAATATCTGAAGATTAAATCTTTTGATTAATTAATTTTATTTCTATTAATATTTATTTTTTTAACTCTTATTATTTACAATTTTTTCTTTTAACTAACTTTCTACTTTTAAAATTTGATAATTATTATAATAACCATAATTATGAATATATTTTGTCTTATTGTTTAACTTTATCAATTTTCATCTTCTTCTTATTATTTTTATTTTTATTATGATTAGAGATGGCAAATAAACTCGTCTCCGTGGGTATTGCCCGAACTCGTCCCCGTTTTGACAGGGAATCCCCGCATTGACTGGGTATGAGTATGGGTATGGGGAATCCCCGACTTTTTCGATTGGGTATGGGGATGGGTATGGGGATGTACATATCCCCGCCATATCTCCATTCCCGTTTAAATTATTAAAATCTTGACAATTAATTAAGTAACCTTATATATATATATATATATATATATATATATATATATATATATATATATATATATATATATATATATTTTTTATTTTTTTTTTTTTCTTTA
>Ga0214544_1009286_pt1 | contig 15537 bp, 8 predicted proteins | sample CNSS3metaG_FD_160074 | JGI IMG/M metagenome (GOLD analysis project Ga0214544, IMG submission 160074) | Root nodule microbial communities from cowpea collected in UCLA plant growth center, Los Angeles, California, USA - CNSS3 | ecosystem: Host-associated > Plants > Roots > Nodule | place: USA...
ACTGATGTCAATTGCGCAATAATTGTATTGAATTCACTAATATGATTAGTAATCGAGTTACCTTCACCCATTTTTAGGTTGACTAGTATGCGAATCAAATACACTTTATTGGCTGCAGATGGCTTCTCATACATATTTGACAATGTCTTCATCAAATCTACGGTTGTGTTCTCGTTCATGATGTTGAACGCAACATTCTTAGCTAATGTCAACCGGATCACACCAAGTGTCTGCCGATCTAACAAATCCCATTCCGCCTGCTCCATGTCAGTTGGCTTCTGCCCTGTTAAGGGTAGATACAACTTCTTCTGATACATGTAGTCCTCTATCTGCATCTTCCAGAACCCGAAGTCACTGCCATCAAACTTCTCAATCCTCACCTTCCCTCCTTCCAATGCCATTGCTCTTGCTGCTTTTACAAAAGCTCTTGCTGCGGCTTTTGACCAAAGCTCTCACTACTTCTCTAAATTGAGATCCCCAAGAAGAAAAAATAGAAACCAAATCTTTTCTGATATGGAAGATCAGACAATGCTGCAACCACAGAGCATACTAAAAAAATGGTAAAAGAGAGAAAAATAGACACAGAGGATTTAACGTGGTTCGGCGTATAATGTGTATGCCTATGTCCACGACTACACTAGGAAGTATTTGTATTTCTGGTGTATCTTAAAGCTTTACATAAAGTCTCTTATATAATAAAATAGAGAACCACATCTCACTATTCTAAGCATTGTGCGACTAAATCAAGCACCATAGTACTAACACTTTTTAACACTTTTTCTGCTTCCAACCACTATAGGCTGCTTTAGAGATTAAATTCGTAAAATATGAGTGAATTTACACATTTTCTATAATTAAAATAAGATTCATTATGATTAAGGTGGAACCTGCGGTTATTGTTCTATATTCGTACTACTATTCCACTTCACATGTTTTTGTTTAGTATAACATTCTCTTTCAACGTTAATACCCTTAAACATTATGATTAGATTAGATTGTTTATTAGTGTAACATATCCATTCGTAAATTGCACTAGACATTTATTATCCTTAATGTAAAGTAAGAGACTATTACTTTATACATGAGTTGTCAGAGGGTGCAGTGATTACTAATAATGGATTAAGATTATACACCTAGGATCCACGTCATTGATTAGGATTGAGATTTATAGCTACCACATACGAAAAGACCCAGAAAATTGACTCAAATGAAAACAAACATTCAACCCTGCTTAGCCTAAAGATTGCTACTTTTTGATTTGTTCTTGTGAGATTGCTTTCGAAGCTGGAAGAAAGCATAAGATTTGGTGTTCCTTCCATTCTCTGCTCATTCCATTCAACCCCATTTGAGATACAGCAATGGCAGAAGATTTAGAATCAGTGGGAGTTGTATCAGAGAGGGGTAGATCGTGGAAAGCTCATACGAGCATGACACTGTCGATGGCATTCTATGGTGGCTACCATGTAATCACAAAAGTGGCCCTTAATGATGGGGTCAACCAACTAGTTTTCTGCTTCTACAGGGATTTCCTTGCCTTCACTATTCTTGCTACTCTCGCTTTTTTTCTTGAAAGGCATGATCTTTTTCCCCTTCTCCTTCAACTGTTACTGATTATGCTGTGTTGGGAGATAAAGAATCCGATTGGCATGTTATGAGAGAGTGTAAAACTTTTCTCCACAATCTCAAAATAAATTGATTTTCATTTTCTTATAGAAAGTATTTGAAGAAACAGGGTTCGGAAATTTCTGATTTGTTAACTGTGTAAAAATTCCTTACACTGAGAGGACAGTTAACAATAAAAGTGTTTTTTTTTTTTTTTTTTCCAAAAAAAAAAAAAAAAAAAAAAAAAAAAAAAAAAAAAAAAAAACATAAAAAAAAATAAAAAAAAAAATAAAAAATAAAAAATTTAAAATAAAAATTTTTTTTTTTTTTTTTTTACCTTTTTACCTTCACATTTAGACATGAATAATTGCTCGTTGGCATCTTGACTCAACTTTTACTGATTGATAGAAATTTGGACAATTTTTTAGAATTCTTTGTACCTTAAACACCTTTGCACCTTCGTTCATGTTCTGATTTTCGCAGTAGCATGTTGGTAATTGTTAAAGATGTATTGTATGTTTTTATCCAAAGGGCTAGGCTTTTGGAAATAGTTGATTCATGAATACTACTTATTGGAGCAATTATGACCAAAGGGTTTATGGTAAGATCTTGCACCCCTCATTTTTCTAATTAATTGTTTAATTTCAGCACAAATTGCGTGATAGGACATGCTAGAGTAGTAATTTAAAATCATTCTTGAGTTTCCATCTCATGCTAGAGATGTATATGTATGATTAAAGGTTAAAATAGGTGAAATTGACTTTTAATGTCAATCACACAGAATCTTGCTCTCAAACACACCTAGTTGGTTCATGATACTAATTTTATGAAAATGTACTCTGTAGAATACTGATACCTTTTTCCTTCTGCTAATTTAGATCATTCTTGGTATTTACCTGTGCCAATTGGCTTATATTTGTTTGAGGTTCATAATCATCATCCAAAAATTGTAGAAATGTTCTACTTATACTTGTCTACTGATAATGGTTCCAGGGACCTGTCTTATGATGATCTGTTTTTGTGCATTTAACTGAATACACAGTCAAATTTTAGAAGTGAAATTTTAACCTGAAACTTTTTTTGTGTGCTGTCTTATGAGTTGTGTTGTGATAGTACTTTCTTTATTTCTGATATATGAGTATCCTAATTGTACTTTTTTACCATACTGGCTGTAGACGAACTAGACCACCCCTTACCAAGAAGCTATTGATGTCATTCTTAATTCTTGGATTCACCGGGTAAGAATTCTTGCTATATTCACTTATTTCTTATTTTTCTGATATATGAATGGTATATATAGTGTTTTGTTGCACCATAATATATATATTTTTTTTCTCCATGATTCATGATCAGGGTATTTGGCAACCAGCTTTTGTTTCTTCTTGGTTTAAGTTATACTAATCCAACTTATGCTGCTGCTGTACAGCCAACAATTCCAGTGTTTACATTTATGTTTACTCTGATGATGGGGTCAGTTTCCCTCTTATCCATTTCTTCTCAGTATTCAAATGTCTATATCAATATATAAAATTTATTTATTGATCATTTTAGCAAAGAAATTTGTAGACTCATGAAATTGTTCACAGAGTCCAGAACACAGAATAACGTATGCTTAACAAACTCAATCTTGCAGCATAGAAAAACTGAACTTGCTCAGATATGAAGGTTGGGCAAAGGCTGGAGGAACTCTTATCTGTGTTTCAGGAGCCATATTTATGGTTTTCTATCGTGGTCCAGCTGTGATAGGGGGTAACGAAATGGATCAAGTTACACAAATTAAACCAAGTGGCAACAGTTCTCGTTTTGCTATTGATATTGGATTAGATAGCTTTCAGCTTGGGGTTGTGTTCTTGATAGGGAACTGCATCTGCATGGCTGCTTATCTAGCCCTTCAGGTTTCTTTTTGTTACATTCATCAAAGCTGTCACATGTTTCTTTCAATTCTTTGCATTAAACCAATCATTTTGTACTTTCTATCAGATGAATTTACTTATTGCTAGAAACACCAATCTTTAACATCACTTAGTTTGTGAACTGATTTATTGTGATCTTTGGTTATTTTACTTGGGAGAGTGTTGGCCCCTTTAAGTTATTGCCATTAATTATTTTCAGGCACCATTATTGAAAAAGTATCCTGCAAATCTATCTGTCACGGCATATTCATTCTTCTTTGGAGTTGCACTGTTGGTGATTGCATCATTTTTCATGGTTAACGAGTCAACTGAATGGATTTTGACACGATCAGAGATACTAGCTGTTGCATATGCTGTGAGTCACTGGAATTTCAATTCAATTTTCCTTCTCATGAACTCTTATTAGTAATTTCCGATCCTTTGGTCCAATTCTGCTGTGATGTTCATGTTCAAAAATTTGTTCTAGCTGGTGAAGCATGGTTGTTAAATGGAGGGAAAAAATGACTTGCAGTGTAGCACAGAAGTCTAAGATCACATCAATGTGTTACTGAAAGTTGTATTTAAGTAATATGACACTGGATATAAACTACTGAAGTTAAACAAGGAATGATTTTTATTTTAAGGGATGAAAAGATTGAAAGTCTTTAATGTTGAGTTCCTACATAGTTTTTAATTGATTCACCTTCTAATGGATTATTTGATGCTTTATTAACATGCACAAACTTGTTCAGGGAACTATTGCATCTGCTCTTAACTATGGAATCATTTCATGGAGCACTAAGATCTTGGGGCCAGCTTTGGTTTCCCTATACAATCCTCTTCAACCTGCATTTTCTGCAATCCTTTCCCAAATTTTCCTTGGCACTCCAATTTACCTGGGAAGGTATAGCTCTCCTTCCACTTCAACATATTTGATGCATTCTTTTCTAACTACTCATGAATTTTAAAGGGTAATACTTAAAACAAGAAAGAGTATAAAGAATACTTTTTTTAGGAGCTTACTTTTTGTTCTTGTTCTTGTTTTTTGATCCATGTCATGATGATAGCATCATAGGGGGAACTTTCATCGTTACTGGTCTATATTTAGTTACTTGGGCATCTTATAGAGAAAAACAAGAAACTTATGATGGAGTTACTCCAAATGGCTCTTGGATCTCTGAACCACTTCTTCATGAAAAAGGTGAATGCCAGAGTGGTCACACTCAGGGTCCTCCAGCGTAAACATCAAAGCCAAACTCAGCAAATTCATTATTCATCAGCAATGCTTTGTGGAAAGTTTTCTCATGATTCTTGAATTTGTTTTTGTTATCCTTTTAAATGGTATGCTTGTTTTTTATATAGTAAATGTGAAATGTTGTTTGAGGACAAACTGTGAATGTGAAATGTAATATGATGTTTATATCTTCCCAATTTCTATGTCCTGTTAAATTTAACTGTCGACAGTTCTGAGATAACTCTTCGTTACAGTGTAAAAGTAATTGAATGTTTTGTTCTGTTTCATCGGCTTTAATTAGCCTTTCATTTGCTGGGTAGAAAAGGAGTCCAGATTCTCAACTAATTCTTTTAATAGTATTCTCTGCTGAACATTAAAAATACATTATATTGATATTTTAATATATTTTAAAACGTCAAAATTATTGATAATCGATGTATTACAAGAACACAATAAAGGAACAGCAACAAAAATCCAACAGAAAATTTCGTAGGAAAGTAAGAGAGATGAAAGTATAAAAGATGAATAGAAGACAAATTTGCCTTATTTTTAATATTTTTAAATATTTTTGCACTATATTGTGTATTGTAACTCTACTTTATATTTTAAGTTATGTCTATTTAAAAATAATTTATTTTAACTTTAAATATAAATCTTATAAGATATGGCACAAAATCAATAATGAATGCACAAAAATTGGATTTCTGGAGATTCTATTTACACTTTTCTTTTTTCTTTTCAGACTCTGACTTCATTTTACATTTCTAAAATTACTTCTCAAAATGCAAAGAATAATTTAAAAAATAATTTTTAAAAGAAAGAGGGTAAAGAAAAAAGGTGAGAGATAGAATAGAATTGGCTTTATATTGTAAAGCTATTTGCAAATATGAGCTGAATTTCAGGTTGGATCAAAATAAATAATCAAATTTTCCCTTTTAAGTCTCTACCTATGATTAATATACAACTTAATTCCAATTTTGTCAAATATTAGACTTAGATTATAAATATCTTCCTTAAATGAAAAGATTATGAGTATGTTAATGTAATACTAAGATCCAAAATAACAAATTAATTAATGTTATAGCATTAATAATCTGATCAAATAAAAAGTAACCTACAAATAATTTTGATCTATCAATATAACTTCTCATTAAATTCTAGACCCCTCATTTATAATCATTCAATGTACACTTAAGTTATCTATATCTATGTATTAATATAATTTTCTAAAATTCCACATTTAATTCAGATTTAAAAACTTATTCTGGATTACTATTACCGATTACAAATCCCTAACATATAAATTACAGATTTTCTTATAAGTTAAAAAACTTTAATTTTTCAATTTATGTTTTACAACCATTTATATATTCTAATTTGACCTTATCATCGTTTAGTGTGAGACTTTCACAGTAATCATACGATCATAAAGCACATTTATCTCATCTCCTTAACCTGTTATGTATTTAATACTAGGATATTTGCGGTCACAATCTGCTCTTATATATCTTTCATTACATACTCATAAACGTCATTGTCATAATCATAGTGCATATTTAAAGAGTAACCTCTACTAAAAAAATCCATAATTTTTTGTCAATTTTGTTTTAAAAAAAATTTTGTAGAAAATATTTACATATTGTCATGAATAAAAAAATAATTGCAAGAAATTTCTACTAACTTTTTGTAAAATATTTTGTATAAAATACTTTTTAAAAAAAAAACTTTTAAATTTTATAATTTTGTAGGAAATAATTACCCACAAAAAGAATTACTTGCTAATTAAATTTTTTAGAAAAAATCTTTTCTTACAATACTTTTTAACAAATTTGTAAGAAAAATAGCATATAATATGAAAATTTTCAATAATGATCATATCCACAAAGAACCAAAATATAAATTGCATACTATATACAACACTAGTACATGATACAAGAAGATGATGCATTTGATCATCTCAATCTCACACATATCATCTAGTAAGGAAAATCTTCCCCACTTCACTCATCATATTATCATTTGAGTAACACTAAAAATTTGGATTCTTTGTTGGTTTTTTTTGTGTTGTTGCTCTAATGTGACTTCAAAATATCTTGATGGTCACGGATTTTGAAATTTTAAAATATATTAAAAAAATGTTTAAAATACCAACATAGTGTATGCTTAGTGCTCAGCATAGGACAACACTAAAAAACTCAATAAAAAATCTGGACTCGTAACCCGTGGTAGATCTTGCTCAATATTTGTGAGGAAGCCAAGATATACTTAATTATGGATATATCAGATTATTGAACTCATTATTAAATTAATAATTGAATCAATATTAAAATTTTCAGTTATATATTATTTTCAATGTAAATAATCATATTTTCAGCAAGAAATTCATTATCCGTTTTATTTTGCAATCTTGTTGTGATAATTTTCATTGTAAAAATTATCTTTCTATTATAGCTGTGAAAACAAGAAAAGTTAAAATAAGACGAGACAAATTAAAGAATCAATTTGTGATTGACTTTCTCCTATTTTTTGTCAAAGATTGATTTTTTCTATTTTCTTCCTCACAATGGTTTCCATTTCATCACTTCTAAATAATTAATTTCTTATTTTATTTCTTCATTAATATACTTATGTTTAAAAAAAAGACTAAAAGATAATTTATCATAATCTAAATAAAAATTGCAATATTAATAAAAAAAAATATGATAATCAAATCACAATTAAAAACCAGTTATGAAAAAACACTTGGTGCATTACTTTTTCTTTTATATTTATAAAATTGAATATATGAAATGCTCGTAAGATAAAAATTAATATTAATTACTACACTAATATTTTATTATCAATTGAGAAAAAAAATTACATTTTTTCTTCAATAATGTATGAAAGCGTACAAAAAATGTGAGCACAAAATAATGAATTTGTGTTCAATTTTTTTTTCTTCATAAACAAAAGAAAAAAAAAACAAGTAAAAACCTAAAGTGAGTAGAAACTCAAAAATAGTGAGAGAGAAAATAAAAAATATTTCAATAAATTTATTTATTTATTATTAAATTTAATGTTATACTTTATTATTTATTAGTGTATTTTATAAAATAAATAAAAAGATATCTATTTTAATTTTTATTGATTTTCAATATATACTTTTATTATTTAAAATTTTCAAAAAAAATCAAATTTCTTATATATAATTAAAAAAACAATTTTCATATAAAAAATAAAAAAATTTAAAAAAAAAAATTGGGAGGCAACGTGCTCCCGTTGTTCCTTCAATGGTCCGCTATTGCTGGTAACACTAGTTCCATAGGAGAAAAAAAATAAATATCATATCTCTTGCTTAAATGACCCTTGTTGATATCTTTGAAAGAAATAAATAATTCAACCTCTGTCATTTAAATTTAATGCTTGAAAGATGTTATTGTGAATTTTTTAAGTCAAAAGAGGTTCAATTTGTATATATTACACACTCTTAAGTGTTTATATGAGAAAATACTCCATACACTTTCAAAATAGATAAGAAAAAAAGGGAATCTTATGTTGTTATATCCTACCCTGTGTTGCAAGATGTCATCTAAGTATAACCTTTGTATAAATTTGTCATTCTTTATCTATTTTACTTATATAACCAATTACTAAAAATCTTGTTTTATTCAATACCACATATGAAAAAGGCATTGCTGTTTTTATAAATAATAGGATGACTCAAAAAACAAGAATTATACATTTAAAACTAGTTTAATTTTATCTTAATTTAAGATATTTCTCGTAAATTTTATTGATATATTTTATTATTAACTATAGTAAATGGCAAAGATCAAAAGCAACAGTACGAAAATTATATAAAGGTAAAAGTAACAATTTGGAATTTGGTATAATTAGTTGCAACGTACCCACCCAAATTAGTTAATTTGCACCAATGTGGTCCATTCCGTTAAGTTTTCAGAAACGCCGTTAACAAATCAGTGATGTGGCATTGCAGAACGGATACGTGTCGATGAAAATAATTGTACAGTGGCAATTTGTGGATAACGTGTCATGCCCTATTTGAATTGATTGTCCCCATTCAGAAAGCCCTAATTTCCCATTCCCATCTTCATCTTCTTCTTCATTTTTCGCCGGAAAGCTGATTTGTTGCAGGGGTAAGGTGGCGAGTGAAGTGGGAAATGTCGCATGGTTTTAGCCATTCGTGGTCGTCTTGTTCGTGTGGGTCACATAACCACAGCGTTTCTTCTCCTGGTTCTGTATCTGGGTCGTGGGTGGAATACCACATCTCCTTCACATTGGCATAACCCATCTCCTTCAGAATACCCAAAACACCATTAAATTAAACCACGCACAACATTCAACCACTAACCCTAAACTCCAACAACAAATAATGCAATCAACGACAAAAACAAATGGTTTGTGCACCTGCAATCCCAAATAGCTGCCAATTTGATGTCAATTACACCTTCAATTTTGTCCACAACGCATGAAATGATCCAAATTTCGTAAACCCTAACTCCAGAAAACCCCTATTCTATTCTGTTCCCAATTCGTGCCTTTTTTTCTTTTCAATTTTCTCTTATGTTGCACTGTTCCACATCACACACTACTCTCGTGCCACGTCATAATATTTTTTTCTCACTTAACTGGTCAACTCAGTCAAACGTTATCTTATTTAAAGGAGTTAACGAAAAGGGACCACATTGATGCAAATTAACTAATTTGGGTAATAAGTAGATGCAAAATTAAAAGCGAATATCATTTAGACACATTGAGACGAAACTGGATACCTTGCAACTAATCTTATAGAAACATTAAAACTAAAATATACACATTTATTGTGTCTCGAAACGAATTTAAATGAATCTTTTGCAACTTTTTGCAATAATATCATCTTTATCTTATGTATAAAAAAACGGCACATCCATGGTACGATTAAAAGTCGTAAAGACACGCGCATATATATACGCTGGGTAGAGTGTCCTCCACATATTACTTGTCTTTCATTCTTTGACGATTTGTTTTGCTTTCTCTGTCTTTCTTGCTGAGATTGAGATTCTGTAATGGCAGAAGAAGCTACACAATCTATGGCAGCAGTATCAGTGATCGGTGACACGTGGAAGGCTCATTTGTGCATGCCACTTGTGCCACTATTCTATGGTGGCTACACTGTAATCACCAAAGTGGCCCTTAATGTTGGAGTCAACCAATTAGTTTTCTGCTTCTACAGAGATTTCCTTGCTTTCACTGTTCTTGCTCCCCTTGCTTTCTTCCATGAAAGGTTTGCCCTTTTCTCATCCCTCTTTCATACATAGGGGAAAAATTTATATATTCATCAATTCATAAAAAAGACAAAAAGGAACAAAAAGGGAAAGTAAAAAAGTTAGCTTTTTAACAAAAAGACATAAAAAAGGTAGTTTTTTTTCTAAATTTGACAATAAAACAGTAAGAATGTTATGCTGATATATTTCATACCATACTGTTCTATAGACGGACTAGACCACCCATTACCAAGAGGCTACTGCTATCATTCTTCTTTCTTGGATTGACTGGGTATGATTTCTTGCTATATGCACTTGTTTCCCTTTCTCCTGATATATATATGAGAGGGATAGCGTTTTATTGATGCATAATTTGTATTTTTTTTTTCTTCATGATTCATTGTCAGGGTGTTTGGTAACCAGCTCTTGTTTCTTATTGGTTTAAAATACACTAATCCAACTTATGCTGCTGCTGTACAGCCAAGCGTTCCAGTCTTTACATTTCTGTTTTCTGTAATCATGGGGTAAGTTTCACCCTTATCTAATTCTTCTTGTGTATGTTATTGTGTGTATTAATATATAAAATTTGTTCATTGATCATTCATTCATCTTTTTACTAGAACACATACACTAATGCACAAGCATATTATAATACAGAAATTTTATGTTCATGAATTTGCATGTTCAAGCACTTCAGGCCAAAATTGATGTGTCACTCAGTAAACTCATTCTTGCAGCATAGAAAGACTGAACTTGCTCAGATATGAAGGTGTGGTAAAGGTTGGAGGAACTCTTATCTGTGTTTTAGGTGCTGTATTGCTGGTTTTTTTTCGTGGTTCAGCTGTGATAGGAGATGAGGAAATAGAGCATGTTGCAGGTGATACACTAAGCTCTAGAGGCCAAGCAGAGTCTTCTGGTTTGTTAATCAATGGTTTAGTGGTTCTTGGATTTGACCATTTTCAAGTTGGGGTTATGTTCTTGATAGGGAACTGCATCTGCATGGCTGCTTTTCTAACTATTCAGGTGTTTAATTCTTTGTAACACTTTTGCTTAGTCTGTTTAGTCTCACTTCACCAGTTGTGTATAGTCTTATACTTGGTCTTTTCAGACTTTGATAGCTTAATCTGATTAGTTGTAGCTTATATCTGTGAGATTGTCATTTGCCATTTTCAGGCACCATTATTAAAAGTGTATCCTGCAAATCTATCTGTCACAGCATATTCATTCTTCTTCGGATTTGTATTGGTGGCGATTGCATCATTATTCATGGTTAATGAGTCAAGTGACTGGATTTTGACGCAATCAGAAATAGTAGCTGTTATATATGCCGTGAGTCATTAGAATTTTAAATCAATCTACAATATCATGAACTCTTATTAGTATCATATTTGGTCGACTACTTTCTCCTATCTAGTTCTGTCTTGCTAACTTGAACAAACATGATAAGATAAGAATCACGTCAGCCACTTAACAATTACATAATCATTTAACAGAACGGAATTGAACTGATAAAAGAATTTATTAGAAATTTAATTGAAAGTTATTAAACTTTTTCGGTAACTTAAAACATACTTAAGATTTTGGGGCCAGCTTTGGTTGCGCTTTACACTCCACTTCACCCTTTATTTTCTTCCCTCCTGTCCCAAATTTTCCTTGGCACTCCAATTTACTTGGGAAGGTATAACTCTCCAACCACTTCAACATATTGATGCATTATTTTTCTAACTTCACCGTGTGTTAGGAATAGTTTAAGTGTGAGTCAAAAGTTCTACAATAGATAGAATAGACAAAGTTAAACATTATATAAGAATAAAGACCCATAATATTATTGCCTTAAGGTTTTGAGGTAAAAGTGATGTCAAATATCTTATATGTGCAAAAACAATGTCATATATATATAAAAAACTCACAATCTTTCAATGACTATAACCATAAGTTACAACTCTTTGATTTTCAAATATATAATTGTTTCATATTGTCCACGACAAAAAATTATATGAAATATGTTTGGTCTGAATGTGAAATTTTAATATATTTCTACTTTTAAATTTCATTTATGTATAAATATATATTTTTAATTTAATTGTGTTAATTTGTTTTTTACAGGTAAATAATGTTTTAAATTAACATTTAAATTAAAACGTGTCAAACAGCTTAAATAATTTAAAATTTTTAAATATTTTTTAACATGGTAAGAAAAATTTAATACTACTAGATCAAGAAGACTATGTATTCAATTTTAAAGTGTCAAAATTTTTAGAATAAAGAAAAATATTAATTTTCAATTAAATTTTACAAATTAAAAAAATATTTAACCTTAATTATTTTTACTATTGATTAATTTTCCTCTTCTTTTATTGATTTAATAGTATTTTTTGCCTATGTTTTCATTTAATTATTTTTTAGTTAATAAAATTCTTATACTTTTCTAGAAAGAGTCAATTTAATCGAGGATGACTCAAAAGTTCATTAGACCTAAAGTAAAATTACAAAATGAGACTTTTCATTTAAAATTTATTTTCAACTTTTTTTTATGCAAAATTATTTATTAAATTGTCATAATTAATTTCATTTAATATTTTTTTTTCAATAAGTAAGAAAGCTAATCCATTTAATTTTTTCTTGAAACATTGTTGATCTTAGAGATGTCAATGGGGCGGGTAGAGTACGGGTAGTAGCTCCTCCCGTACCCTACCCGCTGGATAAATATTTGCCCTGTACTCGTACTCATATTCATCGGGTATCCGCCTATTTTTTTCATATCCGCGGGTATCCACGGGTACCCGCGGGTATTTACAAAAATATTTTAAAAAAATAAATATTTAACTATAATTAGTGCTTGAATCAACAAGTCCACCTTCTCCGAGTAATTCTTGAAAAACAAACAAAAAAAAATCACTAACAATTTATATTGTAGTTTATTTTTGAATAAAATATTAAAGAAATTACTAACTTCATCAATGTCCACATCTTGCAACATTGTATAAAGTTTCATGTTGTCCAATTTTAATCTAGAAGAGCTTGAAAACATAAGAAGTTCATTAAAAATTTCTAACAATCACTTGATAAAATATTTAAGTAAAAGTGTTAATTTCATTATCTTCCATGTTGGTCCATAACTAGTTTTGGAGACACATCAATGCCTCCACAATATCTAGAAGTAATCTACTCTGATGTGGGATAAGAATCCGACCACCATTGCTGAATGAAGACTCAAAATGTTTTTTATTTATATATATATATATATATATATATATATATATATATATATATATATATATATATATATATTTCACATGTTATAAATCATATCAAAATTTCAAGAATGATATTCATACATAATGAAATTGTATTACTTTTTCAGCGGTTCAAGAATCCAGCACCTCTACCAGATGACATTATCCACACACTAAGATAGGAGTGGACAACATATCTATTGGAAAGATGGAGTTGATACCACAGGAATTAGAACTCCTTTCAAAAACTTTATTGTATAAAAATATGATGTTGAAACTTTTAGTTTGGTGTTATTTATATTAGTTTAGAATATATGTTGAAACTTAAGTGTTATTAGATATAACTGTAACTCCAAAATTGTGATGAAATTATTATGAAACTGTTCTGGGAATTTGCTGATTTTCATATGTGGGAATGTTGTAAAAACAACCAAATTAAAAACAAATATAGCAGTTTGAAGTCTGGTGGTGCTCTGACAGATGTTATTTAACGTCTGAGCTTACCACGGCCGACGCTATTTAACGTTTGTCAGGGCCCAACAGAAGTCAAATTGCTCTATTTTTGGGCTCCATTTAGCATGAAAATTGACGTCTACTGCTTTTGGCCTCGATGTTGGATAACGTCGGACCCCTATTACCTCGACATTAAGTGACGTCTACTCTGTTTTCTGGTGTTATTTTGATGTCACCTAGTATGACGTCGGTGTTTGGGCAAACGTCAAAGGTCAAAAATATTGGACGTTAAAAGGCTTTTTTGTGTTAGTGATTCTCCCACATTATATCACATTATAACATTTGAATTGAACCATGTCTAACTTGGCCACCCAAAGGTACCATAATTTCCTAAGTCTCATGTTATAGGCACTACATTCCTAATGTTGGTTTAGTTTCTATTCTGTATCATTTTTTAATATCACAATTTCCCCATTTACCATTCGGATCACAGATTAATTCCTATTAACTTTCATGTATTTCCTCCTCAACACCAAGGTACTCATGATCTATCATTGCCCTAATTTATTCGTACTACTCTCTCTAGAATGCACCATTGATTTCCCCCTATTCCCCTCACGTCCAGAAGCAAAACTACCACTCTGACATGCACTGTCGCTTGGCAGTAGATTACGTCTTGCCAGGCGGCACATCAGTTTCTAAGAAACCCAGATTCTGTTGCACTTGCTACAAAAACCCTAAAATCCAAAAATTCCTTCTTCTGCCTAATTATGCAATCCAGTCATGTAATCAAACATTCAGGGGCTCTAATTATCAAATTAAATGTGATCATACATCAATTAATCTCAACATAAAACGTCCAATTTCCAAACCCTAAAAGGGGGTTCCTACATTTTTCTCAAATCAACCTCCATTAATAATGTAATTCAACAATTCCTAGTATTCATCAATCAACCCATAAATAAAACTCCATTTTTTCCTGATCAGAATCAACCTAGAAACCCAAAACCATCAAAATTGAGTCGAATGGCTCGTGTCACCCGGTGGGTGTTCATCACTGTTAGGCGGTTCATACAAAACCCCAGAAAAAGGGTTGGAAATCTTGCGTTGCCTGATGACCAGTTCATGCCGCCAGACAATTCCTCTTAGGAACCCTGAATTTACACAACAAAGGCATGAGTTACCTGATGGCTTTGAAGGCCCACCAGGCGATTTTTGGAAATTTTAAAAAACTGGAATAGACGCATATATGCACAGTTTAACATATTCAAATATACATACAATGATACAAAAGAGCAATACAAATCAAAAAAACGTAGGGTCCATGATGGAGTTCCAATTTATGGTGGTTGGTAGGAACTCCATAGGCAACAAAAAATGGCATGGAGACAAGTGTTTAAGGCTCTTGTAGAAATGGAATTTGGAGCGGTGAAAGGAGAACTAGACTAGAAACTAGACTAGTGGAAGGTGGCTAAAGGAAATGTTGTAAACCTTTAGCTTAGGTGCTCTCAAAATAATAGAAGAGTGGAGTGATCTCAACACAAACATTCTATTAGAAATTTCAAGAGTGATTACAATAGCCTAAAACTTAGGCTTTTATATGAAAACAAATACACATAAGCACTCTTAGCCCTTGGATGAGAAAGGCATTGAATCTTGGTTGTGGAAGATGGCTTGGAAAAGGAGCAAGGCTCATGGCCATTGGATGATGCCTTGGAAAAGGAGGAAGCATTCCTAGCCCTTGGATGCATTGGATCCATGAGGTGTAGGAAGGAATGTTGACTTCCACTTAGTCCACCTTGGACCTTTGGTAGCTCATGGCCAAATCTCCTATTGGGCTTAGTCAAGCCCAATTTTATCAATTCAACTACACATTG
>Ga0214544_1009289_pt1 | contig 15534 bp, 7 predicted proteins | sample CNSS3metaG_FD_160074 | JGI IMG/M metagenome (GOLD analysis project Ga0214544, IMG submission 160074) | Root nodule microbial communities from cowpea collected in UCLA plant growth center, Los Angeles, California, USA - CNSS3 | ecosystem: Host-associated > Plants > Roots > Nodule | place: USA...
ACATATATGGATTTATTGATCCTATTGCCATTCAAGGTGTTGGGAATAAAAGTGAAGAGGTTCAAAAGTACCTATTAGAGGCATTTGATGTTGGGAAAAAAGAAGTGTACTTAGCGCCTTATTTGCAACAGTAAGAATGTCTTTTATACATTAAATTATATTTTTGTAAAACTTAATTGTATATAATAGTATTTCAATCTGCAGGGGTCATTGGCAGTTGCTGGTAATTCTTCCTCAGAAGTTTGTTGTGGTTCTTTTGTGTTCATTACACAAGAACCCTAACACTTTGAAAATTAAAAGTACATTACAAGCGTAAGTTTTTTATTAACTTATTTTTTGTGTTATATAATTTAATTTTACTCAGTTCCATACTAGGCACAATTTCAATATACATTAACTTTTACAAAGCGGTTGAGGCTCATTCCAAGTTGCAGGGAACCCTTGGGAACCCCCTAGTAAATCACTTTTAGAAAGAAGTTGCAGTTCATTGCACCAACTGTAAGTAGTTAATCTTCAAACTATTGAAATACAATTATCAAATTTATGATATTATATGAATTTAACTTATAGTGCTCACGTCAACTAGGAAGCTATGAGTGTCGATATTATACCATGAGGCACATGCATAGAATCATATCCGCAAACATTGTTGACTCATGGGATATGGTAGATATCCGCAATCATATCCGCACTAAATGATTGTTGACTCAACTATTCATAGTGTAGATTTTCAATGACACATCTCCAATGGATCAAGGAGTCTTGAAGGAAGTTTGTGAGTAGTGGTCTTCATTTCTTTTAAGTGTTTATATAAGATGATGTTAGGTGTTTTATGACTTATATAGTAATCCGGTTTGGGGTAGTATTATAATACATATAAACATTAGATTCTATTTCATGTAAATATTAGATTGAATGAGATTTGTTTTCTGGATGTTTTGGGTAATTATATACAGGTTTGGTATGTGGTAGGAAGCATAAATGAATTTTTCATAAAAAAAATAACAAATAATTTTTTATACCGGTTGAGGTCATACTTGGTGTAAAATGTGTAATTTTTTACACCGGTTGGAACTATAATCGGTATAGTAAGTCGTTTTTCTTACATAACTTTTCCTTTCCAAAAGGACTTTCTATACCGATTTTAAAATTTTTTTATACCATGTCATGAAACTGATATAGAAAGATCAAACCTTCTATACCGCCTACTTCTATACCAATATTGGAATTGGCATAAAAGTCTTTTTAATCGGTATAAAAAGCCTATTTTACACTAGTGTGGCTTTTAAAATTGGGTTCATTCAAGCCTAATTCCAAAAGCATAGGTCAAGAGTGTGTTAGCTTAGCCATGTCTTGCACATTGAACACATGTGGTAAATGAGGGAGGCGTGACCAAGCCAAGTGGCATGTGATCTGAAATTCATGAATCTTAGATCTAGATATAGATCTAGGTGCACATGTTTCACATTGCATAGCTACATTTGCATTCCATCTCAAGTAGTATTTAGCTTGCATTTGAGAGCTTGCTTTCTACTATAAATGAAGGTCTCCCCCTCTTGTAAGACACTCTTGAATGTGCAATGTTATGATATTGAGATTACTCCACAAACAATCTTTAAGAGTCACCTGGCTAGAGCATTCTTTTAGAATCTCCTGTAAAGTTGACCTCACCTCTTTAGAGTTTCTTCACCACCAATCAATCTGCCACCATCTAAGCCTCTAATCTTCCTTTGCTTCCACTCAAACACTCCATGGAGCCTCCTCATTCCAACCAACACGTCCAAGGAGACTCATCACTTCTCCTATGTGTCTTGGCTCGAGAATTTCATAAACTTGTTCAGGTAATTTCTTTAGAGTTCAAAGCCTATCATTCCTAATATATTTTAGACAATAAAGAATAGGACCTCTGTCATGATTGTCAAATCTACCCTTCCTAATATAGTTTAGAATCAATATCGAATGAAAAGTTGTCTATGATTTCGTTCTCCTTACTGTCATCCTAAGTAATTGCAGGAGTTCTCAAAACTCTATGGTAATCAAACTTGTACACTAACCAAAGAACACATCGAAAGTAACCTGGAAGGGCTCACTGTAGATGAGGTAATTTCCAAGATTAATAGGATGCTCTGTGATGGAAATCACCGACTTGAGTGATTAAAGAACCTAGTTACTGAGTAGAGTTTGCCTCATCCTGAAGGAAATCAATATGGTGTAAATAGTAAAGTTTACACTCTTGTTGAACACTATACATGAGTTGTTTTGTTCTCCATTATAAATGATTAGCTAACTACTCTTCCCATTATTTGCTATAAGCTACAATTTTTTAATTTCTCACATTTAAGCATTTTATGTGTCTGCCTTATTTTAAATCTTATCTTTCTCTTTCCTTTCTCAATCAGTTTGAACCGTGCCACCCATTATTTTAAGTAAATGTTGAATTTCGGCCTAATGGGGGGTTTGTGCATTGTACAAACACTTCAAAAGCCCACTCATGAGCCTTGAACTAATTAACTTAAGCTTTTGGAGCAATGCAGTGTGATCTTATTGAAAAGCAACAATTATTTTTTAGAACTTAACACTTTCTATTGAGAAATAATTTAGTAACTAATTGTTATTCTTGTCAAGGTTGGGAGAAGATTAGGCCAGAAAAGGAGCTACTAAGAGCAAAAAAGCAGATTTTAAAATGTAAACTTAGTATTCATGATGTTACACTCCAGCGGGATTCTCTTAGATTTTGTCATTGCTTCAGATGGATCTGTTTATCATGAACATGTGAGCAAGTATCAAAACTACATATACATATCCTATGTTAATTATTTTGTAAGAGAGAATTATTGACTTTGACTGTTCTTATGTTGAATCAACTCATACAGAGAAGAGATGATTCACCATTTCAAGAGCTGATTATATATTTTTTCTCCTTTCTTTATCTAGATATTCTGAGGGACAATGTTGTACTTAATAAAATTTATCAAGAATTGTCTTGGTGTGTTCCGTAATACTGGTTGTTCCTATCAAAAACACTTGTAAATCTGCATGGAAATGACATCTATATCAGAGCCTTTTTGATGTTTTGGACTGAGCATGCATCTACTCATTGTTAATACATTGATTCATTCATTTTCTTTTGAATTTGAAAGCTTGTAATTTTCTGTGTTCTTCGTTAGTATGCTGGAATTTACTACCAGCTTCAAATACCGTAAATAATGTCACCAAGTAACCCTGTATTCTTTTGTGGCTATGTATTTAAACTCTTTCACTTGGACACTTATGCCTTTTATATTTTTTTTTTTGTTGTTACATGATGAATTTTATTATATTAGGATGGAAAACGAGGGGAACTGACACATGATGAAACAACAATCATTACTGGAGCACTTGAACTCACTGAGAAGACAGCCGCCATGACTCCCATAATTGAAATATTTTCCATCGATATTAATTGATAGGTAAATATAACTCAAAATAGAAATTTTAATATTTTATTATGAGATTTTTCTCTCAAATTATTTTAATAAAATTTTAAGAAAAGACATTTTTTTACTATTTTCTAGAAATTTTAATTGGTAAATAATATTCGTGGATAATTATTTTTTTAAAAATTATAAAATTTGTAAATATTTTTTATAATTTTTTTATAAAAAGGATTTTATATAAAATATTTTGCAAAATAATTAGTAATAGTTTCATGCAAAAATTTTTTATAATAAAATTTATAAATATCTTTTAGGAAGAAATATTTAGAACAAAACCGGTAGAAAATGTGTTTTTGTAGTAATAAATTGTAAACTACCTCTTTGTATCTTATATAACATTTTGTCATCTAACCCGGTGTTTGTTTTAATGAATCTAATACTGAAGAAAGGGCATAGCAGAGTCCTTGTCTACTACTACGAGGAGACTACAAAAATTATTGGACTTATCTCGGTACGAATTGAGTCTCTTGTTTTTATTCAATCCTTCATTGAGCATTCCGATTTCACTGAGCTTCAAAATCTAAGATATATAGCAGATGCCCTATATGGTTATGCTGTATATAAGATATTAGCTTAGTCATGAAAAAAATTCGTTTATCATGGCTTAAATGATATTTTTTCCTTTGTGCATCCCTGTGTCTCAAATGATTTAATAAAATGTATTTACTATTATATTATATTATATTATTATCTAAGTTTAGTTTGGACTTTCATGTGTAATTTGAAATGTTCTGCCTATGCAATCTAGTGCCTATTATTTATCCCTGAATCTTGATTGCAAAATGATAATAAAAGATAAATCACTTGCATAATTCAGTGCATAATCATGATAACTTTCATATATATATATATATATATATATATATATATATATATATATATATATATATATAGCAGCACTATCTAATGTAGGACTATCAAAATTTGAGTAGACTGGTTGAAGGACTAATTTGTGGTCAATTGCCACCTAATACTGTAAACGCAGCCGAGGTTTGAAATTTAAACTCAATCACTCCTGCAATAAAATATTTTATTAATAACTAATTTTAATTGTAGAAAATTATTAGTTACTATAATGACTAATTTAGATATTAGTTTACAAAATAAAAAATTATTGGTTACTAAAATAGTTATTATTATCAATAAAAAACTACAATTGACTGTTAATATAATCACGAATTAATTAAAGACTAATTTAAAAACCAATTCCTTTGGTAACAAAAATCTTGGTAGCTAATGTTTAGCGACCAATCTTCTTTAGTAACTAAGACCTTGGTATATAAATTTTAAAAACCAAATTATAATTTTTTTTATTCATAATAGTGACTATTTTAGTGATATATAATTTTTTATTTTGTAAATTGGTATCTAAATTGATCATTATAATGACTAACAACTTTTGATCACTAAAATTAGTTGTTAATGTAAGAAAGAGAGATGAAAGATGATTTGAATGTGTCTTAGTATATGCATTGGAGATGGGTACTTATACACAACATGATGATCTATAAAAGGTATGTAATTATGCTATGCATAATTACAGAATATTTGTTAATCCTAATTACAGAGATTTGATTAGCATAATTATAGGAGAATCATTTCTAATTAGCTTAATTAGTGGAGAATAAGATATTTTCTATCTTAGTCAAAGCGCGAGGTTCACAAACGTTGAGACTGATCCAAAAATCATCAAAAAGAACTTGAGGTATGCCTTTGGTAAAAATGTCAACTATTTGGTGGCAAGAAGGTACATGAAGAACTTGTGCTTGACCTCATGCTACCTTTTCCCGAACAAAGTAAATATCCATCTCAATAAGTTTTATATGCTGATGTTGCACAGGATTACCAGATAGATAAATGGCACTAACATTATCCTAGTACACCAAAGTAGCATGAGGGAAAGGAAAATGAAGCTCTGAGAGAAGATTGCATAGCCAACAAGATTCATAAACAACATTGGCAACACCTCTATATTCAGCCTCTATACTAGAATGAGAAAGATTCTATTGGCGCTTTAAAGACCAGGATATGAGGTTGTCACCAAGAAATACACAGTAACCAGATGTGGAGCATCTAGTATCAGTACATCCACCCCAATCAGCATCAGTATAAGAAATAAGTTTCTCAATAATTGTCGGATACAGGTGCAAATCATACTGTAAAGTACCCTGAACATACCGCAAAATGTGTTTCAATGCTAGCATGTGCTTGATGCAAGAGACATGCATGTGAAGACAAACTTGATGAACAACATATGAAATGAGAGTTATTGTAAGGCGCCGCAAGACTTCGGTACATAGTGGGATCCTAATATGGTGTGCCAAAGGATATACTGAGTTTCAGCTTGGTATCAATCGAAGTAGCAGAAGGATTGCAAGAAGTCCTGCCTGCGCGTGCAATGATGTCACTAACATTGGTGCTCTGAGTAAGGAACAAGCCACTTGCATGTCTTGTCACAGCAATCATGAGAAAATAACTCAAAGGGCCAAGATCCTTCATAGCAAATTCAGAGACATGGAGTGTCATGATAGATTTGCGAAGGTCATGAGAGAAGGTGATGAGAATGATGTCATCAACATAGAGGAGGATGTATGCCATGTCAGAACCATGTCGGTAGATGAAGAGAGAGTGATCAGAAACACTATGCTGGAACCCAACGGTTGAAACATAGTCAGCAAACGCTGATACCAAACACTAGGCTCTTGCTTAAGACCATAAAGAGATTTTTTGAAGTGACAAACGTGATCAGGGTGAAGAGGATCACAGAAATCGAACGGTTGATGCATGTACACAATCTCATGTAGACCACTATGGAGAAAGGCATTTTGAACATCCAACTAATGAATGAACCAGGATTTGGAAAGAGTAATGGTGAGAACCATGTGAATGGTTGCAGATTTCACCATAGGACTAAACATCTCATCATAATCTACACCTACAATTTGAGACCTATCATCACCTACAACACGAGCTTTGTAACACTCAAAAAAACCATTAGATTTCTTTTTATGTCTAAAAATCCACATATAGCAAATGATATTAACTCACAAGGTCATGGAATCAAATCCCACGTATTATTTTAAATTAGAGCATCAAATTCAGACTGCATAACATATTTTCAATTAAAATCCGATAAAGCAAGGATGAAACTTTTGGAAAGATGTGATATTATAGGGAAATTATTTCTAATTGGCTTAATTAGTGGAGAATAATATATTTTCTATCGGTTAATGAGGATTTTTTTTTATTGACTCTACTTAAGTTTAATCATTATGTTTTAGTTCTAGTTTTGGTACTTAAGTTTAATCTATTTGTATTAGATGTCAGAATGAAGACGTGTTGAGGGAAGTTTCCCACAAGTATTATTCATAGTGATTGCTGAATTTATATACGATTTCATCTGTGTGACAAAATTCTCATGACTAGACATATCAAATTTCAACTCTTCGTGAGCATTGTCCATTCTTCGAGCTCAAATAGACAGTTGATTTGACACTTAAATCTATTTGTTAGTTGCCTTGAATTCAAATATTAAATTTCCAATTCTTAATAGCCGTATCCATAGAAAGTTTGTGATCGGAAGTGCAATTTTCTCGTTGGTGCAGTATACACATTGAAAGTCACAAATGCTTCAAACACCAATTCAGAAGTTGAACATGTAAGGAACATAGTTGATGGAGAGTAGCACCAGTGTTAACAAAAACAAGAATAGTAGTTGAGGGTCAATTTATGTTCGCTCTAAACTCTAATATTATACTAGCTTTGAAGCTTAGCCAAGTATTTCAAATTAGACAATGTTCATTTGACTGTGTTTGATTAGTATAGGTACTCAATACATCTATTATAGTTTTTAGCCTTTGTTTTCTATTTGCTTTATTATTTAAGAAAATATGGATATGTACGGAGTAAACAATGTTACGTGTCTCATATCCTTTATGGATATTAGTAATATTATTATTAGGCTTAAATACATTTTTTGTCCTCATTTTCGTAGTGTTTGTTGCGGATGGTCCTCATTTTGACAAAATGTTTAAAATGGTCCTCATTTTCGCAATTCATGTTTTATTTGGTCCTTTTCTGTAACGTCGTTTAAATCATTAACGGAGCATTGTACAGGTGGCATGGTTTGTATTAGGGTGTGTTACGTGTACGGTATAAGTGTGGTAATTAGATATTTGGGGATAAATAAGTGAGCTGGGATTTTGGTAAGGAATGTTTGGGCAGTTGGTGAGTTTTGGCAATCTTATTCCTCTATTCCCAATTGATGTTGCTGCAATCTTCTTCTTCCTGTAATCCCATTATATAGGTATGTTACGGTCTCAATCTTCTTCCTTTACCTCTAGTTGTAATCGTTGGAGGCAACCGTGTTGTATCACTTCGTGCACTGTTGGTAATTCAATGAGAAATGAATTAATCCCGATTTGTAGCTGCAGAGAGATGGCAGCTATGAGGATGGCAAGAACTCCAAAGAATATTGGTAGAAAATTTTGGATACAATCTGTTTTTATTGTTATGTTAATAATAAATTGGTTTTAATTTTTGCTTTATTGATTTACAAAGTGGTGGTTCCAATAATGTGGGCTGCAACTTTTTCAAATGGTGGTGTTGATGAAAAGGATGTCATCATCATGACACAAATGAGACAGATTAATGATTTGGAGAAGTCATTGAAGGTCGGTGAGAAGAGACTGCAATTAGTAATAGGGTTCACTTGTGTTGTTATTGTATTATTCGTACTGTTATTGTGTGTAATCTTTTAAAGTCCAATCTGTTTTGTACTATTGTTAAATGAAGAAATGAATTATTTTGATTATATTGATATTAATCCCAACATGTTCAAAATGACATCTTAATCTGAGCATTGAAGTAAGTGATATTGATCTAAGCTTGGGAAAAATTAAATTGATCTAAGTCTGGAAGAAGTTAAATTCATAACATTAATTCATCCTCATCAAAATGCACTACATCAATGTTTGGCAAAAGTGAAATTGAACGAAGTTTAAGGAAAGTCAAAATGCAGTACATCAATAATGAATTCTACATCAGAAATTCCAAAAAATAACTAAGACGTTTGTAGCTGCTATCATGGCCTCCTCCTAATCTGTAATTTCATCCTAAACTACTGAGATGGTTCTTCTGGTGTTGGTAGTGGTGCTGCAAGAAAGAAGAAGATTGGGATCGTAACATTCCTATATAATGGGATTGCAGGAAGAAGAAGATTGCAGCAACACCAATTGGTAATGGAGGAACAAGATTGTCAAAACTCCCCAACTACCCAAACATTTCTTACCAAAACCCTAGCTCACTTATTTATCCCCAACTATCTAATTACCACACATGTACAGTACACATAACACACCCTAATACAAACTGTGCCACCTGTATAATGCTTCGTTAATGATTTAAACGGCGTTACAAAAAATGACCAAATAAAATACGAATTGCGAAAATGAGGACCATTTTAAACATTCGGTAAAAATGAGGACCATTTTAAACATTGTGTCAAAATGAGGACCATCCGCAACAAACATTACGAAAATGAGGATCAAAAAGGTATTTAAGCCTTATTATTACGATAAAAAAATGTTAAATGAAATAGATAATTTAATTATTTATTATAAAATTGACGAGAAATAATCAATAATTGAAAATTTTAAAATTTTAAATAATTTGTGGCGTTTCTAAATTTTTAATAAGTATTAAATAATAATAAAAATAAAATATAATATATTTTTTGTTGGTTTTTAATCGTTAGAGTATATGATAAAAGATTATAAAAGAAAAATAATTAATTTTGTGATGATTTTTGACAATTAGAATTTTTTTCTTTTTTTCTAGCAAATATACTACTGGTTAAAATTTTCTATCCTAAATTGTTTTTGTCATATGTAATTGTGTTGGTTATTTTAACCGCTAAAAAAAGTCATTTGCGATGGTTTTTAACCATTAAATTTATAATTATAATCACTATAAATAACATTTTTTTTAGTGTTTAATAGATGAATTGAGAACAAAGTTGAGGGTGTACTAGATGAAGGCCAAAAGTGATGCATTTTCAGTATTCAAAATGTTTAAAGCTCTAGTAGAGAAGATAGGAAGTGCATCAAGATATTAAGAAGCGATAGTGAAGGAGAGTTCACCTCTCGAGAATTCGAAGCCTTTTGCAAAGTAAGTTTTGCACAAAGCAACAAATTCTACATGAAGTAATTGCCTCGTATATGCCATAACACAATAGCATTGCAAAACAGAGGAATAGAATCATCACTACAAAAAACAATGTGAATTGTAGCATTACTGTCACAATTTATGTCTGTGACGGTTTTGAAAACCATCGCAATTTGTGTCGCCACAAAGTATAATGTGGCGGATTCAAGCGAATCACTGCAACTACTGTCATTTTTTACTTTGTATAAAGTGGCGATTTCCTTAGGTAAATTGTGGCAGTTAAAACCACTATAATTTGTTAAAAAAAATTAAATATATTGAAAATAGTGACACTAAAAACGCCACAATTCACATTATATTACAACATTTATAACTACTACTATTATCATCTGTCATGATTTGAATATTTTATTATTTATTATTATCCCATATATTTATAATTTCACAATTCAATAAAATTCATACTACAAAGTTCTTGGGGAGAAGCAACTTCTAATACGACCTACATACTAAATAAATGTCCAATTAAGAGAGTTATTGGACAAGTCCTTGAAGAAGCATAGTCAGGGGTCAAACCATCTGTGAAGCATCTAAAGATTTTTGGTTGTCTTTGTTACAAATAAATTCCAGATCAACAAAGAAAGAAATTGGATAATAAAGGTGAAGTTATGATTTTCTTGGGTTATAATTCCACTAGATCCTATATAAACTGTATATAATCTTAAGACAAAGCAGGTTATCTTCAGTAGAGATGTTCACTTTGATGAATTAAACTATTGGGAAGGATTAGAGAAAAATTCACCTCAATATACAAAGATGCATGCTGACTCGAATACCGATAATCCAATGATAAATGAAGAAAGAACGAACACAACCAAAATTCCCCAGAATGTCATACCAACAAGAGCATGAAATCCACCTTTAAAGCTGTCAGATTATGCATTGTTCCATGATGATGCAATAACTCAGGAAGGTGATTTGGTGCAATATATGGCTATGTTAGCTTAAATTGTGTAATATGAAAAGAAATAAAAAATAAAAAATAATATGAAATTGAATAGTAAAAGGCAATTTAGTATGAAATCATGGGTTGGTGGGCTGACCTGTCCCGTCCCACTTATGACCCAACTAGTTTGCGGGTTTAAAATCCTACTTTGTATGCCTTAATTGTGTTGATTGATGGACTCATCCGTTACACCAAACCCACTTTATCATTCTTAATGATAAGGCCTTTCATTAAAATCATATAATTGTTGTTTTCATAAAATGAGACAAAATCTTTCATAACTTTATCTAAATAATTATTAGTAAGGACATGGCATCATTAATATAGAGAAATAAATATATGTATAATAATGGTCATTATCGAATAAAGACTAATATATCTTGTTATTAAATTACATACATAGATGGCGAATATGAACATGAATAATAAACTGACTTAAAATTATAATTTGAAAGGAGAATTTTAATGATTAAATTTTGTTTTAGAATTGTGAACAGAAATTTGCATAAAAATATAATAATAATATTCTTAGATTTAAAATTATTATAATAATTAACAAAAAAATGTATTATATTTTAATTTTGCACACCTAATACCTTTTAAGTGTAGTTGGATTATTAATAGGAATATTTAAAATCTTGTAGAATTAAATGATTAATAAGAAAATTCGATTAACTTTTGATATTGAATTTGAGCTCTGTATTAAAAATGTAAAGACCTAAGATAATGAAAAAAACAAAACAATTTCTCAATATCATTATATGTCAAATTAGCAGAACGTGACAATTAAACCATATTTCAAATTTAATTTGGAATTATAAATATGGAAGGAAATGTTGTGTTATTCATCTAAAATATTTTATGTTAATTGGGTATTAAGGAGTGTTAACCTTCATTAATGTCGTTAATGTACGGTTTATTCAGTTTAGTTTCAAAATTATGAAGTCACATACTATATACTAATGAGTGTTTTAATCCTTGAGAAAAAAAAAAGTTTATTTTATTTGATAATTAAATTAAATAATTTAACTTTTATGAAGTAAATTATTTTTCGTGTTAGTGAAATACCATTCTATTATTTTAGCAAAAAATATATATAAATAATATATAATATTTGGACGGAGAAATGACTATTTTTTACTTTCAAATGTTCAAATGAAAAAAACAATTAAAGAAAAAAGAACAATTTTAACTTTGACAAAATACTAAAAGGAACTGAAAAAAATTCATTTGCATCAATATCTCGACTAAAGAGAAACGTTTTAAGAGATTGTTGTCCATGCCATTTGTAAATCAAAAGTTGTCAAAAGTTGAATCATGTTGAATTTGAAAATTTTTCTACCAGTATGTTTTTCTACTTATGTTAAAAAGAATAATATATAAATAAAAAATATAATTAATTTTAATTGAAAACAAATTTTTATTTTTTAAAAAATAATTATAGAAATAAATATAAATTATAAATAAATAAATATGACTATTCAAATGTTTTTTTTTATATTGTGCCCTAATTGTTTTTATTTGTAATTAACAATTTTTAATATGTATATTATTAAACATAGTTTATGACTTTTTAAATCAATATGATTTCTATTAAATAAATAATGCTATTAATTATTTTTTAAATATATATAAATTTTAAATACATGAAACAAAATTGTGTCTTAATCCATATAAAAAAAAGTTAAATATGTTTTCTATTTCTTAATTTTTAGTGAAAATTCTAATTATTTTTCTTTCCAAACTTTGTTCCAATTAATCCTAACTTAAAAAAATGTCTTAATTATTATTGAAAATTATAATTATTCTCCTTTCGAAACTTTGGTCCAATTAATCCTAATTTTAAAAATTTGTGGATTTAATCATTTTAACTAAATTTTGTTAAGTTTATTTAACTTTTCAAATGTGTTTCATGATAGCATTTAAGTTATTTATACCATTTGACATATTTTTGCTTCAATAATATTGAAAAACACATTTGAAATATCAGATAAACTTAACAAAATTTTGTTAAAATGACTAAATTTATATTTTTCTAAAACTGAAAATTAAATTGGTCCAAAATTTAAAAGATAAGCTAATTCTAATTTTTACTTAAAATTAAAAGAAAAAAAATATATTTAATCCTAAAAATAAACTTCTTAACTAACGGAGATATTGCAAATAAATCTCAAACAAACTTCCTATTATTAAAGCCTATCGATGCAATAGTTACTGCAGAGAATAATCAAATCCTTCCAATACAATCATACATACAAAATTTAACCAGAAACAAATGTACATTCTGATATCCAATGAGATACAACCATCCTTAAATGAAATGTTTCTTTATTTTGTTTATATATTACTTATTTTAGTTACAACTTTTAATATCTATTATTTTATATTTTGTATTATTAATTTTATTTTATATCTTATAATATTTTAAGTTAAGTTTAAAATTAAGTAGAAATATATATGCCAGACTTTCGTTATATTAACTTTGGTGTTGGTTAAAAATAAGTAGTTAATTATAAAAAAAATTCAAAAATAAAAATAGAAAAGGAAAACAAATATGTTAGTATTATTTTTTACTTATAATTTTTAATTAATAAAAGAAATATTAAAAATAAGATTATCATAAAAATAAAAGTATAATAAAATAGATAAATAAATATGAACATAATTTTTTTTTTCAACGTTTGAGTTTGTTAATTAGAAGACATACAAATAGTTTTAAATGCAATGATTTATAATCATTTTATAAAACATTAAACTAAAAAGAATAATTGCCTATTCAATTTAGTATGCGGTCTTCAAATGTTAACTAACACTTGAAAATGTAATTATATCTAGTACTCAAACAACAAAAAAACTCATTCTCTATTGTTCTACAGTTGTCATACATATAAAATGTTAACTAACAATGATATTTGAACACTCATAAAAATTTGATGTAGATCTTGCATTTATTACTTTGTTCCTAATTTCTTTTCTTCACAAATATTATAGAAGTTTATTTTTTTCAATGATAATTTATTACCTTAAGAAAGAATTGTTAAATAGCAGTGAAGATCAAACTATCATTTTTTTCATTATTAAAATGTTGTGTATGATAGGTTCTATGGTATTGTGTGTGCAAACTTTATTGAATCTATTAAGCTTTATTTGATAGGATTGGTTTGAGAATTCTGACTCATAAAACTATTATTTTTTATTGAATGGATAAGCTCATAAAACTATTATGTTGGTTGTATGATAACTATACTTATTGCTATTAACAAGGATGTTAGAAAAATTTGAATTGATACTCACCGAGACCCTTCAAAAATCTACCAGAGTATATGTTTCTTCAAGGATTTATCTTGCAAAAGTTTCAAAGTATATGTTTCTTGAAGGATTTATCTTGCAAAAGTTTCAAAGTACGTTTATTAGCCGTATATACGAAAACGGGTATGAGATTTGAAACATCTACTTCATCAACAACATAACAACATATAATAATACACTGTTCCTTACTTCAAATCTTTTCTTCTGTTTATTTGCAGCAGTTTCTTGACCGGGCTATTGAATAACCGATCATTTCCCAGAAACTAAAATAAGAGACATCTAATAGCAAGCATATAACTTAATTTTGACAGCAATTATGAATTTTGGAGATAATTTATATATAGATGTACGAAATAAATATAAGAAATTAATATATCAGAGCAGTCTCAGTTAAGAGAGAGGAACACAAAACATGCTCACTCACTACTCTTTTATTCAAGTAAAATCCTCTCATGTTCATTAGTGGACAAAAGAAAAGCATTTTAGTACCTTACAGATTCTTCTAACTGGTCATAGTAGTACCATGTTAATTAGTTTGTTTTTTTGTGGTTGTGCCGTGCTTTAATAGAAGTCATCAAGGGACAAATTTTCAACAGAACCGAAGGTTTCAACCGGTCCAATCCTTGAAAAATTCGTCATTGATCCTCCCAAAAAGTCAAGTGGGGAGTCATTTGAGATAGTAGTTTCATATATGAATGACATGCCAGCATCATTCACTGCAGGATAGCTTATGTTGAAACATCCTGGTTTGTTCACCTCCAAGTCACTCGGGAACATCTCGTTCACTGTCTCACTACTTTGTCCCACAAATTCATCTTCTTCCCAAGCTTTTTTCGCATTAATAACCTGCATAAATATAATGCATAAGGGGAAGAAGAAAAAAAAAATATAAATGTTACAGTTATAAAATTTCATGAATCCACTCCCAGAATAAATTTAAATAAAATTAATTGCATAAATAAAATAGTATTATAACTTTTTCAAACGAGTCAAAGATATCATAATATACTATTTAAAGGGTTTCATTTTGTACTTTTAAGTACGAACTTTATTCTCGTTCCTTATGTATATTTTATGCGGCAGAATGAATAATATAGAAATTTTGTTGGCGGCACGTACATATTTATTGTTTTCATTCTGTTGATAAATCATAATGGTATCGCCAGATCGAAGGCCATGTGTGCTGACAAAATCTCCTGAAAATATTAGACACAACAATATTATTATTATTATTTCATTACTATAAAACTCAAAAATTTATCTGTTCTGGAGACTTGTCAGACAATAATTACTATGAATAGAAACTTTACCGGTATTTTCAAGTACGTACATCCTGCTATTGTTGTTAGGCCAAAACCTGCATTGTTCAAATACAAATACAATGAACTATGAATTTGAATGGTTAGTAACAATTAATTAAAAAATAACCTTAAATTACATATTCAACAACCAGAACCAATGTCGTAAAATAATGTCTTTAGTTTATTTTCTGACATTTCTATATATGTATATGTTGCAGACCTGTACTTGAAATTCCACACACGAGTACCATCTTTGTCTTCCATGTCCATAAAAATT
>Ga0214544_1009292_pt1 | contig 15527 bp, 16 predicted proteins | sample CNSS3metaG_FD_160074 | JGI IMG/M metagenome (GOLD analysis project Ga0214544, IMG submission 160074) | Root nodule microbial communities from cowpea collected in UCLA plant growth center, Los Angeles, California, USA - CNSS3 | ecosystem: Host-associated > Plants > Roots > Nodule | place: USA...
CTAGCACAAAAGGAGACAAAGAATGTGTCTCATATGTCTCCAAAAAGTGGCCAAAGTGTGCTAAAAGCAAAGGAGACCAAAGGTACATAGGTACACTTGTTTTATGCCTTTTACTTTATGCTTTATGTCTTTGCTTTACTCTCTCATCTACATCATTTTTGCTCCCCAATCACCATGCGCCACCTAGCATTGCTTTCTTACTCCTAATTAACCTACAAAGTAAATAAACATATATTAGCATGTTGGCTTAAGTCAAGTCAACTATAGTCAACAAGTCAAACCTAGTCAAAGGTCAACAAGTTAACTAAAGTTGATTCAAATAAGTCAACTTAGGGAATCAAAAATAACAAACACAAATGAAAGGGATGAATGATTAGTGAACTTCATTTCTAAACATGCTTAGTCTTCTTAAGCATGTGCTTTCATCCTTGGTTGGGGTCAATCCTTCATCAAAAGTAAAGGAGCAGAATAAATGGGCCTTACAATTTTAGCTTTTAAAATAATTATTTTAGTTTTTATTTTTATTTCTTTCATATGAGTTAATTTTAACGTGTATTTTCTTCTATATTCTATTTAAATAAATCCTATATCAAGCTAACGTTAGTTTTTATAAACGTGTAAAGAGTTACAACAACTTTTAAGTATGAAAACTATGAGGAGAAAGGAAATTGATTTCTTTAGAAAATTAGTTGATAGAATATCAATAAAAAATCGATTTTAAGTCCAATTCAATCTTTCAAAAATGGACTTGTAAGTTTGCATCCACTAATGTTTAAATATTCTCGTATGAAACACGAATTGATTTCGATTCATGAAAGTTATAAGTAAGTTATTTTAATTTATAAAGAATCCTTTTTATTTTATCTTTTTTTTTTCTAAAAATTGTCACGGAAAACTCGTCCAAACATATCTGGAAAAGATTATCACAGTGCAAAATATCATAAAGTTTTGATTAAAAATAAATACAATTTTGACTTGTTATCTGCCTAACAAATTAGGATTAAAGGGTGAAAACAACAATGATTATAAGTTACATTGCACCTGGAAAATATTGTGTCAACCAAATGGCATTAGGAGTAACTTTCAGAAAGCAATATTGGTCGGGAGGTGGAAGTTCTAACGACTGTGTCAACATCCATGGAACTTTATCAAGATACCACTTCCAATTTAAAATAACAACGAAGTAACAAATGTCAAGTCGTGAATTAACTTCATTTCTTTTATTAAAAACTGTTTATAATTGGAATATGCCGTGTCTTTCAAACTTCCACAGTGGTTAAGCATGCGGAATGAATGTCTTTGTATGTGGAACGAGTCAAGTTTGGTAGGTAATAAAGCCAAATTAGCAAAAACAAAACAAAACAAAATCACGCGAAAATTCACCACCATAAGAACATGGTTTGGATTTCATTCACGTATCTTTTTCATTGTTCCTGAAACATTAATCTCCCAGAGACCTGAGTTGTCGCTTCGTCAAAAGAGAAAAAGTGGGGTAAGTCACCTTTTGACGGCAGGTCATGTCGGTGACAATGTTGGGGACACGTGGTGCGTGCCCAATGGGTGGTGACAAAGTCGTACCACACGGTTTAACGAGCATAACTATGGTTCCGCAACGTGTCGTGGACTCAACGGTGTTTGACGGTAGTTTTAACTTTTAACTTTGCGAAGCCGTTGGTTTGTTTGCATCAAACGACTGCGTTTGACTCAAAACCCCGTTTTGTCTCTTCGTTGCCGTAATTATAGTTTAGACACATGGACGAGGACATATATTGATGTGCGATTTTCCTATGATGATGCCTTCACATGTCTAATTTACGAGTTCTATTCATCTTTAATTATACCAAACGACACGTAATGACAAAATCCAATTAAGAAAGAAAAAGGTGAAAGGGATTGGTCTTTAACATGTTTCTTCCCTCCTTCTTCGATGGTTCGTGTAGTGGACATTTAACTGTTAAACAGGTCTGTTAGATATGCCAAAAACATTCTTCACTTGGGTTGCGGCAAATTTCTTCTCTTTAACCGAAAGTGAAGTCATTTCTTCTTTTTCCTGCGTGTTTATACATATGCAACATCATGCACGATTTATTTATTTTATTATTAAGATAATATGAATGTATTACCAAAATATAATTTTATTTTTGCCTATGTTATGCAATTTATCGTTATGAGTTAAATTTTCATCAAAGAAACTAAATTAAGGAGAATCAAGTGATCTTTTGTAAGTACAAAAATATCAATGATTTTGATAGATATCTAGATGAATATATCAATTTGAAGCTAAAAAAAATTGAAGTGTTTGTTTGGTATGATTATGAAGGGTTGAAAATAATGATTTTTTGTTTTAACTAAAAGAGATAATAGTCCCAACCAGTTAAAACACTCTCTCGTTTCCTTGCTTCATAGAGTTCTTTTATTCTCATCTCCCCAAACTTTCTGAATTCTTTTAAAACCTCCTATTAAGTTTAATATCATGTCTTAAATATCTCGTTTTTATTGCGCGATTTTTTCTTTCATCTTATTAATTTGATTCGTATTAAATTCATTATCCTAATAAGCATTGAACCTAGAGTTATAATTTTTAAATGAAAAAAATGTTATATGTGTATGACAAAAAAAAAGGTGAAATTATTAAGTTCTATTCCAAATTTTATGAATGATTTGTAATTGAACTACAATTTGTTGTTGAAGATAAGAAAAGAGATCCATTTTCACAATAATTTTTTACAATCAAATTAATAAGAACTATAAATAGAAAATAGTATTGTTACTTCATATAAAAATTACTTTGTATCTGAGATGTGACATGGTGTGAGGACTTCATAGAGGTTTAGTTGAACAATTTTATTTTATTTTTTGCCTATAATTGAAGGAAAAAGTCAATAAAGCAAACAATTTGAAGATTTGCACCTTGGAGAAATTAAAGACGAAATCAAGATGTTGTTCAAAGCCAAATTCTCCCAAATTGGTCGGTATGTTGAATCGATATCTAATGGATGATATATAAATATATTCATTCATGTGTGTATAATTCAAACTCAATATAATATTTTTTTTACATAATATAGAAACTAATATTAATTATTATTTATGGTTGATTTTTTATTTAAGAATGTAGTGCATATCAAGTTAGAACGAAATTAAATGTTTTATGTTAACTTCAAAATAATTGCGTGTAACTTATTAAAATTTCTTAAAATTACAAATTAACTCCTACATATTTTCCAATAATTTTCAAATTGATCCTTAAATAGTTTTTATTACTTAAAATTTTGTTCCCAAAAGTTTTCATAATTGCATAATAATAGTAGTCCTTTTTTTTAATAAATTAAGTCCCTAGTCAATTTATTAAGTTGACTTTTGTAAACACCTACTAAATTCAATGTAAATTAGTCATTTGATTAACAACTATTAAAATGAATGTTGTTTCATATTTTGATTTCCGATATGAATTTAACTAATAAATATATTTAAACTGAAATTCTTACTATTTTTGCAATTTTGTTACAAAATACCATTAATAAGATTTGTAAAAATGTTATTTTAAAATTTTAGAAAAATAAGAATTAAGACAAACAATCAATAATTCAAATAGATGTTAAAATATAAAAAACAAACGATTTGTAATATTTTTAATTTTAAGTACATGATGTTGGGTTTAATTGGAGTTAAAATAGAAAAATATATGTTTACAAATTCATAAAACTCAAGCACATTATCACATTGTTTTAACTAAAAGAGACAATAGTCCCACTTCGAAACAATCAAAACAAGTGGCTAAAACCAATTTCTCCTACAAATTTTGTGCATCCTTAAACAAACAAAGTAAGAATATTATTTTACCCTTATGACATGAAAAGTATAATGCAAAGGATAAACTTGAATAAGTTTTATTTTTCTTCTCTTCAAAATTGCAACCTTTCAAATATAATTGTAAGGATTAAGGACATATTTTGTTTAGAAATTATCTTTTTCCTTTTGTTCAAAGCCTTGCCTTCATATAGAACCACATCTTCTGATAGAAATACAAGGATCTATAAGGGGAAGGGGGTTTAATAGAGCTTGAAGACTCCTTTTCTCATAGTACTGGACTAGATTGTTTATTTTACGAGTATTAAGCACACAAAAGATTTTATACTAGTTCACTTATAAGTGTCTAGAATAACTTAATTTTGACATGAGTTTGAACTTATCATGCAAGAATTTGGAATATTTTTTAAGTAAACAACCTTTTTTAGCTCAAAGTAATAGAATGAGGTTTGGAAAATTAGAATTTCTTGAAATTAATAATAATTTGATATATTTGGAGGAAAATAGCAATGATGTAGCTAAGCCACAACTATTAGCGTTGAGCATTGAAGACAACATTAAAGAACATGAATTTTTGCCTTCTAATTGAACGAAACAAAATGGTGCTAAGCCACACAAGAAAACCTTTTTGTAGAAGAAAACCTAAAGCACCAAAGAAATGGGCAAAGTTGCTAAGGAACCCCTTCAAAGAAGAAAAACTCAATTGTTGATCACTTAAACAAAGGACTGAGCTGAGGAAAAACCTCACATGAGAGGAAACTGATAAACTCTCAGTTTTGTAAGATTTGTAAAAAACTATGTTTTCCCACTAGTAAAGTATAATTGTTAAACACATAATTACTCCAAGGAGATTTCAATGTTTTGAGTGAATGTAATGTGTATGAATCTAATTCTAATGGGGAAAACTTAAAATAAAAATTTAAAATTAACTAAAAACTATCATAAAATGTAATAAGAACTAGTTTATATTCACAAGAACTCAAAATCAGTATAAAAACCCAACTAGGATGCAATAAAATGAATGTAAGAGTATAGACACTGGAATGAAAACTGTGAAAATGTAAAAGTTGAACTATGAATATCAATTGGAGGTTGAAACTAGTCTAAACATGTATTTAGGCTAAATCAGAATTCCAAGATTGGTGTAGTGGTATTTGAATTGTCAAAAGTGTAGGTGTATGGTACACATGAATTGTGAGATATAGTAGCTATGAAGGTGAATTTAGCATGCAAATAAATTATAAATAATGTCAATTGCAGTTTGGGATGTGCAATTGAACATATACACAATCAAAACAAGACAATCCTTTTGATGACTTCATCTCTAAGATCATATCCCTATGAATGGTGTGAAGAGAGGTTAGTGTGGAAGCAAATGAAGAAGAAGAGCTTCGATGATGGTGTTTAATGGTGGTGAGTAGGTGCTCTCAAGAGAGGTTGGGCCAAATCTCAAGGAAGGGTAGCTAAAGGAAACCTAGAAGGGGAGCTCTAGCCTAGATTGATTCACAAAGAAATAAATGTCTAGAGTGATCTCAACAGAGTTTCTCTATTATATTCATGACTGAATATACATGAGGGGTGCTCCTCTATTTATAGGAGCAAAGGAAAGCTAAATTTCTCCAAAATAAGAGGGAAAATTCAAAAGAAAAATTGAATTTTGAAGCTAAAAGAGAGCATGCCTCTAGTATGACTTTCCAGGTGGCAAGCTCGTCATTCCACATGGAGTAGGTGCATAACAAATCCCATGGATACAACTACGTGTGCCAATTAAGGTTACTTGAGTCCCAAGCTTGCCCAAGTAACCCTAATTCTCATGTCTCACATAGAAGCCCTACCATTTCTATACCTAAATTATTTTACTAGGCCAAAATACAAGACCTCCAAAATCCTATACTACTTGGCCTAAATACAAATCCGAAAGAAATACAAACAAAAAGTCCTAGACTAAATCTTCACATCCTCCTTTCCCATGTGAACATCAACTTGGGCCTGCTTAGCTTTAAGGAAGGCTAGTCTTCTTGTATCCTCTTTGTCATTGCTTTTGTTGTAGGCCCATTGGCTAGAGATATGTCATCACTTCCTCCTTCTTAAGAAGGAATTGACCTCAAATATGAAGGATCTACTTCATCATCAGTTCCACCTGCAAAAGGAATAAAAGTCAATGACATTAAATATGGCATTACCAACATACGTCTCAGGAAGCTCTATCATATAAGCATTGTTATTCAATCTCTTAAGGACTCTGAAGGTTGTTGATAATGATGTCGTTGACGCGATCAAATTAATATTACTTATCTATAACAACTTCAGTATTGTTAAGAAAGTAGTCAACAAAATAGAAAGGGTAAAGTAACCCTAAGTCGTCTCCCAACGAACACGGAATTGATTTTTAACAAATTAGTTCTTATAAAATCTATACAAAAGAGTTAGTCAAATAAAATAATAAAAATATGGGAGGATTAAGATAAACAAGAAAGAAATAGGAAAGATAAAAAGATATAAAAACAATAGTAAAGAAAATAGATTAATTCCATTACTTTTTCAAAATAGATTCATCATCGGTTATCTAAAGATTATTGCTCAATTAATTATTGTTGTAGATTTACAAATTAATCAATATAAAGTCTCAATTAATTTGTTGGCGTTCTCACTTTTAACCAAAGTACAGTCTCAATTAAAAATGAGAACTTTTAGATTATCCACAGTAAATTCAACCAAAGTATAGTCTCAATCAAATTTACTATGCCTAATCATGTCTATTCTTTTATCTCCTCACCAAATAAAAAGCTTAATTAATTAAAGTAAAGTCTCAATTAATTTTAGTTAGAGTAAATACCTTTAATCAAAGTAAAGTCTTAATTATTAGTAAAAACTCATTCAATCACATGAAAGTTTCCAAATAAAATCAAAGTAAAGTCTCAATTAAATTTAAAAACACTTGAACTCATATGATCAACATGCATATAGATTTAAAATCATTACTTTTTACATGATTCAAAGGTAAAAGATATAGATAAATGAAAACCTCAACAATAATAAAAAGAACAAAGAAATTATTTAATTCTAACCTCAGAATCCATAATGAAATTATAATGGAATCAACCCAAGAAGTTTAGCAATCCATAGAATGCAAAAGTAAAATAAAAATAGAAAGAATAATAGAGAGAGAAAGGAAATGAAATTAGGCCCCCCTTAAAGGGTTCCTAAACTCCGAAATTCCAAGCTTGTTCTTTCTGCTTCTCCCTTGGTGTCTTTATATAGGAATTGGACTGGACTTTTCTGTTGCTAAAATCTCTCAAATATCTTTTAAAATAAAGATAAAGATAAATATTTAAAAATATTTGGAGAGATATAGACTATTTGACAAATATAATTGGTTGATAATATCAATATCTAATATAATTAAATTAATTAATTAATTAAAGATATATGATATATTATTTAAAAATATCAAATAAAATATCTAAGATATATTTTTCCCAAATTATCTTCTATCATTAAGATAAAGAAAACCGTAAGGTCCAATTTTTTGTTGCTCTCTTCTTGGCTTAGCCAAACTTCTTCACTTTTTCAAGCTTTTCTTACTGTCTTCATGGAATGTTTTGCTTGGATTTTTGTGATTTTGATAATTTCCTATTCTTGGATTTATCTTTAAGGTGTCATGAAGCTTTAAGCAATTTATTTCCACACCTCCATGAGCTCAACTTAGCTGCAGCTGCACTAACACACCTCAAAATATCCAAAGAACATTTATGCAACTAAAAAGCTATTTTTAACATGTTTTTGTATCTGATGCTCAATAAACCCAATTATAGGAAATCCCAATTAAATCAATCTTTAAGCACACAAATTCAATTAAAATACCCAGAATTAAACATTAAATGAGGGCAAAAACACACACTCATCAATTGTTGACATGTGAAGCCAAGGTGGTATGCTTCTTGAAGATTTGATGAAGATTTAATGAAGCCCTTTTGAACTATCTTGAATCCATTACCATTGGAATAAAGCCTACATTGATAAAGGAAAGGAGATTTGATGATATTTATGTTGATCAAGCTTGGAACGTGTGCTCTCCATATAGTTACATCATTAAGAAAGTGTATTTGATGTTTGTAATTCATATTGTAGACCTTATAGCATTAATTAGATGTATTTGGTCTTTGGTGTGTATTTTAATCTATTGAATGGTTTTTCAACAAGTTAAAATGTCTCTTTTAGTCTATTGAATGGTTTTTCAACAAGTTAAAAGGTTGGTTGCAGTAGTCTTAAACTGCAACAAATTCAATCAGTTGATTTATTTTTTAATCGACTGATTTCACTTAAGTCAAGTGAAATCAACCGATTGATTTGGAAATCAACCTGTTGAATTTCGTAATAGTTTGACTATAAGAGCTGTGATTTTCGAAAGAGAGGTATTCTGATCATTTTTAGCGCAAAATTATTTTGGAAACTCGTGGAAACTTTCTCCTTCGTGGTCATTTAGATTGTAGCAGTTGAAGATTGATCTTAGATCAATTCTTAGAGCTGTTGGCTTGGTTTCAAGCTTGGAAAAAGTGGTTTGTGGTAGGCTGGGAAACAACAACTTGCCCAAGGATTGGATCCAGCCTAGAGGTTTATCAAAGGACAACATCATAGGTGATATCAAACAGGGAGTATCTACTAGACGTAGGATTGTATTTTGTGAACATGTTGCTTTTGTATCTCAAATTGAACCTAAAAATGTGAATGATTCTTTGAATGATAGTAATTGCATTGTTGCTATGCAAGATGAACTCAATCAATTCACAAGAAATTATGTGTGGTTTCTAGTGCCTAAAACTGATGATATAAATATAATTGGAACTAAATGGGTTTTTAGAAACAAAATGGATGAAAATGGTAACATTGTAAGGAACAAAGCTAGACTAGTTGCTAAAGGATATAATCGAAAATAAGGCATTGACTTTGATGAAACTTATGCAATTGTAGCTAGACTAGAAGCTGTGAGATTACTCTTAGCATATACTTGCATGTGTAACTTTAAATTGCATCAAATGGATGTGAAAAGTGCATTCTTGAATGGTTTCCTAAATGAAGAAGTGTATGTATCACAACCTCCTGGATTTGAGGATCATCTCTATCCAAACCATGTTTTCAAATTAAAAAAGGCCTTATATGATTTGAAACAAGCACCACGATAGTGGTATGAAAGGCTAAGCAATTTTCTCTTATCAAAAGGTTATGCTAGAGGTGCAGTGGATAAAAAACTCTTCATTAGAAAACATGAAAATGATGTTATACTTGTTCAAGTGTATGTTGATGATATCATCTTTGGTTCAAATAACAACACATTGTGTGAAAAGTTTATTGCAGCTATGCAGGGAGAATTTGAGATGTCCATGATGGGTGAGCTTACCTACTTTCTAGGGCTGCAAGTCAAGCAACTCAAGCATGGAACATTTTTAAACCAATCAAAATATTGTTTTGACCTGTTGAAAAAGTTCAAAATGGAGGATTGCAAGGAAGTTGCCACTCCATTTGCAACAAATTGCCTAATAGATGCAGATGAGGCTAGCCAACAAGTGGATTCAACCAAATATAGATGGTTGATTGGGTCCTTGCTCTATCTTACAACAAGTAAGCCAGATATTCAGTTTGGAGTATGCTTATGTGCTAGGTTTTATGCAAATCGAAAGGAATCACACTTCAAAGCTGCAAAAAGGATTCTAAAGTACCTTAAAGGAACAACCAATGTTGGTTTATGGTATCCATGTGATTCTAACATAACTCTTAGTGGCTTTTCAAATTCGGACTATGCAAGGTGCAAATGGATAGGAAAAGCACAAGTGGCACTTGCCACCTACTTGGATCAAGTCTAATCTCATGGAATAGCAAAAGGCAAGCATGTGTGGCACTCTCCACTACTGAAGTTGAGTATATTGTTGTTGGACATGGTTGTGCACAAATCATATGGTTGAAGCATCAACCTTTAGACTATGGTGTAAAGCTAAGTAAGGTACCTTTGTATTATGATAATTCTAGTGCCATCAACTTAACCAAGAATCCAATACAACATTCTAAAACCAAGCATATAGAGATTAGACATCATTTCATTCGTGATCATGTTCAAAAGGAAGATTGTGATATTCAATTTGTTAAAATTGAAAATCAATTGGCGGATTTGTTTACAAAATCATTGGCTTTAGATAGGTTTAACAAGCTAAGAACTGAACTAGGCATCTTAAACATGAAGAATGTGGTCTGATGTGTTTTTAGCATGTTAATCTTATGTATTCATGCATTGGTTTCATAAAAATCAGTTGTTGTATTCAAAAATTGAATATTGTCATATTTAAGCTATTGATTTTTAATTTCAACGTGTTGATTCACTTAAGTCTGCCTCTGTTTGCAAAAACATGATCTGTCAACCTGTTGATTTTGTTTTTCAACGCGTTTATTTCACTTAAATTGCCACTAAATGATGAAAGTTTGATTTGTTATGATTTTTAATTTGTTGTTTTCACAATTCAGTATGTTGATTTCATTAAAACTGAATCTGGAAAAATGAAGTTCAATTTTACGATTTTCAATCGATTGATTTTAAAAATCAGTCAGCTGATTTCACTTAACCAGATTTTGGTTTTAATCTCTGATGCTCTGATGTTGTTTTAATCGAATGATTATGCTTTTCAACGTGTTGATTTTACTTAAATTGTGCATTTACTAACAAATTGAATTGTAAAGCTGACCCAGTCAAAGAAAGCTTATTTTTGTCAGGTATTATCTGCTCTTAACTACTATTTCATCAACCATGTGTTGCTTTTACTGATTTGTTTGACCAAAAAGCATGTGTAGTGTACAATTCCAATGTGCATGCAGCTCACATGATCTGAACTGATTAATTCACCCATAAAAACACATTGGAAACATCATGAATGTGTGAGATACTATTTTGGACTGCATTAATCTGGTTTGGGTAACCTAAAACGAATTAATTAGGAAAATCTGCACCATTTAATCGACTATTTCTAAAAATCAGCTTGTTCAATTATAAATACTGCACTTGTATTGCTGCATTTGCATCATACTTCTCTTAGAAACAACCATACCCACACTCATCATGCCTCGTCGTCAACAAAGAGCTACCCAATCTGATGATGAGCACTCCATTCCTCCTACCCCAAGGTCTCTAAATCAAGAAAATCATGGGAGAATTGAAGCATGGTTTGAGGATCATGAGAACAACATTCAAGTGTTTCTCATTGAGATGAACAAAAAGCAAATCAGCATTCCAAAGGTGCTGAGATTCTTGTGGCTGAGGGCTGAAGGCTTTGAAAGCCTATTTCAACAATTGAAGCATCAAAGGTTGAAGTCCTTCCTTGAACTTTCAGGGAAAATTTATCCAGACTTGGTGAAGGTGTTTTTCACCAACTTGGAGTTCAAAAATGACATATTGTTGTCAAACATCAAAGGAATCTGCATGGAGATCAACAAAAAGGCTTGGAAACTTGTGGTTGGACTCAAATCAAGGGGTGTGCAAGTGAGAAAGGGAGAAACAAGGGTTGTTCCAGAATTCAACAACGTTCAATACTATGGGCAATGCTTGAGGAATTCAGTTGGTGAGATCAAGAACTTCCATGTTGGTGGTCTCAAGGTGGATCAAAGGTTGCTTGACATGATTGTCACAAGAATCCTTGTTCCACGTGGTAGAAATCATTCAACATTGAACGATGGATATTTGATACTCATGTACTGCATCCAACACAACATTCAAGTGGATTAGATCTATGTGTTTCATGATCACATGCTCAAGGCCAAGAGACTCACGAATTTTAGGCTGCCATATGTGGTTTTGGTGTCAAAATTCATTGAACACTTTGGAATTGATGTAGAGGTTGAGCATGAAGAGACAACTAGACTGTTGAACCATACCTCCAACCAAAATTTTCACAAAATGGGCTTTTTCAAGGTGGGAAATGCATGGATAGCTGCTGGTGCTGTAGTTGGTGGTGCACATGACCATGGAGTTGACCCAAGTGGTGCAAATCAAGAGGAAGAACCAACTACTTGACCCATGGACTTAATTCCCTACAATCCTCCAGAGGATACTACTAGTTGTGAAATGGTTGAAAAGCCAAGAAGGGGGGGTTGAATTGGCTAGTTAAAAATTAGGCTATCCCATACCAAAAATCAAAACCACTTATGTAAAACCACTTATGCAAAACCCTCAACAAAACAAAACCCCTACCCCTACACTATTACTTGGCGTTGCCTAAGCACTGCCAGGTGAAACTGTGCTCCACATCGCCTAGTGGTTGCCACACACTACTAGGCGCCACACGTTCTAGGACCCTCTAGTTTGTGGCTATCTCTTGACGGATCAATCCTTACCATAAGGCGCTACGCGCTCCAAGGACTCCTTGTTTTGTAGCCATCGCTTGGCGGTACCATCCTCACCGCCAGGCGATACACCAGCAAAAATAAATTTTACTAGTTCAAACATTGCATAATGTTTTCTAGCACACTAAATCATTGTAGTCACACATCCAGAATACCAATTAAGTGTTATTCCAGTTCATAATCCACAAATTTCATCATCATACTCCCAAACATTAACCTTCTAAACTTCTAAATCATGCAAGAGGTTTAATGATATCAACAACACATGTTCTAGTCTTTTCCTTTGCATAACTCAAACCCAACTTAGTATTAGTTTATATCCCTAACTCATGCATCAAACACACCCATGTATGAATTTATACACCATGCCATCATTCTATTTTTATGAGCCAAAATAGTCCCCAACAACCCAATTTCATTTTCCCACATAGTCAACCAATTTAGGCTGTTGTCCACCAACCATCGCCGGGTAACCTACATGTACCGCTAGATGGTGAATCTGACATCTGCAAATTCCAGATTTTTTTTGCACATGTTGAAAAAACCCTAAACCCCTATAAACACGATTCAATCATCTTGTTGCAAATAAACCCCATTCAATCACATATCAAATATGAATACTTATTCAATTTAATCCAAACACTTGCAAAATAACCAAATTCGTAATTTGCACTCCACATTTAGCATTCATCCCCCAAACCCTCATGGAACCCTCATGTTTAGAGAAACCCCAAATCATCAAATCATCTTTAGAAGGGAACATTCTCAATTATTACACCAATAACAAGCAAATAAAAGCATAGCAATTTTCAAAACATCCAGAACCATCACAGAACCTACAAAAATGTAGAAAACACACTATTCTAGTGTGCATCGTTTGATAGTTCTTCACTGCCACCATGTAGTTCTTCATAAAACCCTGAAAATTGGGTGAAAACTGGTTGAGTCGCTTGGTAGGCCTTCATATCTGTTAGGCGATTATTGGGTAGAAGCCCAAAAATTATGAAAAATAGCCTGATGAAGGGAATATTGAGGCACCCAGACAACACTATAACACAAACCACATAGTTCAACGTAAAAACCTGTAGGGATAACTGTAACATCCCTAAGGAATATTACTTTGAAAATATCACAAACAATTAAATAAATGAGACTAAATACGATAATATAAAAATTTTCCTCATTTATTTATGCAGATTCCCAAAACGTGGGAAATTTAAAGTCGTAATATCAAAACATTGCAACTGTTCGCAATTAAAAACATTACAACTCATAAAAGCCAAAACGGCTAATGTTCCAAAACATAAATACATCAAAAACTTTAAATCTTCAAAAAGCCCATATCATCCCGCTCTCTGGTCTCAAGCGTCTCCTGGCTCACCTGTCAAGTCATCTACTCCCGGATAACGAATCATCCGATCATTGCTATGCACACACAGATAGGGTGAGCTATGCATATTAAACAAATTAAATATGATACCCATCCCAATAAAAATTTACAGATACATGTTAATTACAAGTTATCCACCCTGATCTCAGATTCCTTCCTGAGTCCCATGCATGAAACTAGGTCCTGGGACTTTCACTGTGCTTCCACGAAACTATCCCTTTCGTGGTCCAACCCTACGAGCCAATCCTGCTCATAGTCTAACCCTACAAACTCCTCGCCTGTAGTAACACATCCAAGCTTACACAACTTGGACCCTAGCACGCATGCAATCACCATACTATGGACTCCTCGCCCGATAGTAGCCGACGGGAACATCACAGTTCCTTGCCCATCGTGCGCACAACGCATGCAATCACCATACTAAGGACTCCTCGCCCAATAGTAGCCGACGGGAACTCATCTAGTTCCATGCCCATCATGCGTTCCACCACTCAAGCACGTCCCAGACCTTTATTGGACTTAGTCCATTGACCCAAGCATAAAAGAAGCGAACTTAGTCCTTTGAGTTCACTAATCAAGCAAAAGAAGATAATTGTACAGCCACACAAACCGCCTGGTACCGCCTAGACACCGCTAGGCGGATACTGGCAGAAAACTGCCCGGCGGTCACACTCCTACCGCCAGGCGCTGCGGCCCAGATTGGACCCGAAATTCTCCGTCACCGCCTGGCGGACACCACCCTGCCGCCAGGCGCCTAGCGCTAACAGTGGCCACTGCCACTTGTCTTTCACTCTACCGCCAGGCGGTTCACCTCGCACCGCCAGGCGCTATACCAGTAGCGCAATGCTACTGGTTTTTGGCACTTTTTACAGGTCTTAATAGACCCACATTTACATAATATTTCCATCACTCATTCATTCATAACTTTACAAGACATAAAATCAAACCAGAATGTAATATGTACAATTAGATAAACCCGAATCTCAATCCTCTCATCTCGATATGTCTCGCATAATACAGTACAAGAACATGCCCTATGGTGTAACTAGTAGGCTCATCACTCACCACAATACAAAGTACAGTTTGCAGTACTCTTCTCTAATTGCACTTACATCTAAGTCATACCACAATTAAATCCTTAGTCCTCCTATGTTAGTATGTTCACTTAATTCATGAAAAAAGATTTACTGACTTTTAACCCAAATCTTCCAGAAATTCCCCCCCCCTGTGACTCTCCATAACACATTTTTCAGCCACATCACCAAACGCTCTCCCCTCTGATGCGTCGCCTGGCGGTCACCCAAGTGCCGCCAGGCGGTTCATACCAGTTTCGCACACTGCCACATTTTCCAGCATTCACAGTGTTCACCACTAACCCAAATTCCTTTTGCATTAATTCTAACATATCTCCACCTCCACACAACAATCAACATTCATATCCTAATCACATTAATGTCTATTTTCAATCAACAAAACTCACCATCGCGATCAACCATGTTTTCCAATTCTAATTCCTCATGAACCCTAAATTCCCAATTCCATTATAATTTATGTATTAATCCACCAATTATAAATTTTACAATCAACAATCCATCAAATCAGTTATATTCAAATCTCCAGATTCTCCCCGAACCTCGCACACCACAAAAATACCAAGAATCAGAAGAAACTGTGTAACCCAATTCGTGTCGCGATGCAGGCGGTGCATATCAAAACCCAGAAAACAAGCGCTGGTGGCATGAGCAGCCTGGCGGTCCTTCAACCTCGCCAGGCGGTTTCTGGAATTTTTCCAGAAAACGCAGAAAAGAACAGTGAATCATCAATTTACACATTCCATTTAGTCCAGAAAAAAAACACGAACGACATATACACATATATATATATATATATATATATATATATATATATATATATATATATATATATATATATATATATATATACA
>Ga0214544_1009293_pt1 | contig 15526 bp, 7 predicted proteins | sample CNSS3metaG_FD_160074 | JGI IMG/M metagenome (GOLD analysis project Ga0214544, IMG submission 160074) | Root nodule microbial communities from cowpea collected in UCLA plant growth center, Los Angeles, California, USA - CNSS3 | ecosystem: Host-associated > Plants > Roots > Nodule | place: USA...
AATAAGAAAAGATAAGATTAAAAAAAAATTAAAAAAAATAAAATTAAAAATAAAAGAAAAGAAAGAAAAAGAATATAAAGTAAAATAAAAAATCAATAAAATAAAAGAAAGTAAAAAGGAGATAAAAGAAACAAAAACATATGTAATAAAAATAAAAAATAAAGAATAGAAAGAGAATGTCAATGATGTAGAAATTAAAAAAAGTATGACTAAAACAAAATTTAAAAGAGAAACGTTTTACAACCTTATTATTCATTATTATTATTATATATTATTTTTTTTAATTTTTGCAAATCAATTTTATGTATCCGGACAAAATTAGGTGTTGAGACTTACCTGGAAATAAGCTAGTAGACTATTCTGATGCGACCTCGACACCGAACAAAAGAGCACAACAGCTCTAGGAACAAAGATAAGTAGTTGGAAGGAAACAGTGGGACAAAGCAGAACAAGTCATTGGGATGAGCCTCAAGGAAATGCTGAAAATAAAGCTAGAGGAAGACCACTATGAGTTCAGAAGCAACTTACATGGAGAGGAAGAGCTTGAGTTCGCTTGGGGAAGTTGACGGCTAACCCTAGCAGAGCGTTCTGAAAAGGAAGAGGGGCAACATTTTAGGTTCTATTTTGCAAGAATGAGGCTGAAAGGGAAACCCTAGTAGCTTTAGGGGCCTTAGCACCCTATGGGCCAGCCCTTAGGCCCAACAGATTAAGGTCAATCCTTACACATGAGGGCAAAAAATAAAACTGGACCTTACAACCTTATTATCCAAGGCACAAAAGCATATATATCAATATTAGAAAAATGTACTCACTCAATCTTGGATTATTCTTTCACTACAAATTATTTTTAATTTGAGAATCGCAAAGTCTTTTACAAATAAATCTCAATTTTCATCAAGTTGGAATTCGTCCACAAATTTTGAAAAACAATAATTCACACCTTCCCACCTAAAAAAAACAATTCACTCAAAGGAGAACATGCATCTTTTTTGAAACACAAATCTATAATTTTTTTTATTTTTTTCATCTTTATCCTTGTAATACTATCAAATATTACTTTTGTATTTTTTTTAAAAAGAGACCAACTTTATTATATTCTTTTAAAAAAGAGACCAACTTTATTATATTTTAAGATACATAAATCAACATAATAAATTATGATATTTATTTAATTATATTATTTTATTTTAAATTTAATTAAAAATATTTTATGAAATTATATCGTATTAAAAGAAAAATACTAAAATATAAAACAAATATAATAATTAAAAACAAATAAAAAACCAAAATAATTGTTTTTTTTTAAAAATTGGGTTGAAAAATAATTATAAATAAATTATAAATACTGTAAGATATATTTTTGTCAATTAAAATAAATTGAATGTGAAATTATATCATATTAAAACAAAAATGCTAAAATATAAAAAATATAATAATTAAAAACCAATAAAACACCGAAATAATTGTTTTTTTTTTAAATTGGGTTGAAAACTAATTAAAAGGTAAATTATAAATACTGTAAGATATATTTTTGTCAATTAAAAAAAAATTGAATGTGAAATTATGTTTAAATATTTCCTTTTTTATCATTTCATATTTACCATATAATTCTATTTATTAATTTCAGAAATTTTAGTTGTTAGTTACTTACCTTTTTTCAACAACAAGATATAAAGTGTGACCGAAATATTAAATTTGAAAAAGCTTGAAATGTATCATGTATGTAGTCATTCTTCTAAGTTTGTAAAATTTCTCGAAATTAATTTAAAAAAAAAAACTAAAAAATATGAAAATTCCGACCTGCCAGATTCGAACCAGCGACCTAAGGATAATCTGTTGGATCTACCACTACAGTCCTCCGCTCTACCAACTGAGCTAAGGTCGGCTCATTTATTCTTTTAATTATATAAGTTTTAGAATACAAATTTGAAGAAAAACATAAAAAACTGTTAAAATTCCGACCTGCCGGATTCGAACCAGCGACCTAAGGATTATCTGCTAAATTGCCAACTACAGTCCTCCGCTCTACCAACTGAGCTAAGGTCGGATCTGACAATAACGTCATTTTAATTTTTTCTATTAATTTCAGGTTACTACGATGCGACACATTTAATTATTTATTTCATTTCAAATCTCGAGGAATGTTTTTCTCTGTCAAAAGAACGTATATATCTAGGGAATTAAATAAGAAGAAGTAGGTTAATTGTTATCAGAATAATCCTTAAAAAAATACCAAGTTAATTGTTATCAGAGTATTTATGTATAAGCCTTTTACTCTCAAGATTTTGATTATACAATAAAAGTATTGAAAAATATTCTATTAAGTAAAGCTGGTAGCTTTTTTAATAAAAAATAAAACTAGTAATCATTTTGGGATGGAAAATTCTGTGCAAAGAAATTTCTTTATTTTTATTATTACTATCATCATCAGTTTAAAGATGTCCCTTGTTTGGGTAATTCTAAAACTATAATCTCTGAAGTTAAATGTTTACTATATATATATATATATATATATATATATATATATATATATATATATATATATATATATATATATATATATATATATATATATATATATATATATATATTGGTAAATCTGTTTAAAAGCAGTTTTTTTAAAAAAAAACCACGCTTTCAATTTCAATAAGAAGATATTTTTTCTTAAAAAACAACTTTCAAAGTGGAAATTATCATGTGAAATGAAAAAAATGAAAAATATTGGGTATTGTTATAGGTTGTCGGTTCTTTGAGGTTTGGTAAGTGTGAAGCTTCTTATGAAGATTTGCATCTAGTGTGGGTGATGGTTGCCTTGCCTTATATTTATTTGATACGGTTTTTTCTATTTCACTTCCTTTATCAAATGATTTATCCCATAAATGTTTTTTTACTAAGTATATATTACTGTTTTTAATGTTCATAATTTTATATTTAATATTACTTGGAATCATGTTATACAAGTGCATCACACCTTGTCTTGAACCGAATTAGTTTGGTATTCTTGTGTTCCTCCTCCTCGTTTCTTTTAATTTCTTTTATTGTTAAAGGGATTTTGATGAACACGTGCCAACATAAAAGAACTTAAGAAAAGAGGAAATGCATCATTGTACATGTTTATATTTTGTGCGTAGTAAAGAAATTATACAATTAAAATTATTTGAATGCTCTTTGAGAAATCATTTTTTTTTCTAAAAGCACAAGATCAATGTTGTTTGTGTGAAATTGTTTTCAAATAAATTAGGGTAAAAACAATTCACTCTTCCATAACTTAAATGTTTATTACACTTTTTTTGTCATTATTATCATCATTATCATCATTATTATTATTATTATTATTATTATTATTATTATTATTATTATTATGAGTTTTGCAATGTGCATAAAGAATGAAAAAACTAATAATTTGCTAAACATTTATGCGTACTTGATAATTAGATGGAAGAACCAATCTGAAAGTACTATTGCTAATATATTCTATCAAATCATGCAAAAAACCCTATAAGAGAATCTCCTGAAACCGTGTAGAAGATTCCTTGCAATAAATTGAAGGACCCATTGGAGTTACAGAACTGCCGACATCTTAGTTTATTGGATTAAATGACATTGTAATTGTTTTCGTACCACTCTAACACAAGAACACACTAACAAAAAGAAATTTCTCATTTTCATCATTAAAATGACAACAACATTATTATAGAATGCAGAGTATGCTTATAATATTACATTTCTGTCTCCTTTTTCCGTTGTTCTAACCCCAAAGAGAAATATTACAAAACGAAAAATTCATACAATTTTACAAAATTTCTTCTGTCTAGGAGGGCCCTTGAACTTTCGATCCGTATACTTGTATCATTGTTGTTGTCAAGGAATAGCCCCATCTCATGTCATCATTTAAAAATTAACTTTCTAAGAGATACAACAACATATAGAAGAGATAAAGTTTAGTTCTTCAACTGTAAAATTATACAGTATTCGCAGTGATAAATGACTTACTTCCATATAAGTAAAATATATTATGCACCTGTTACACCAAATCTGAACTTACTTCGAAATTTCCTTTACCACATCAAGCACATCACAGTGATTCGATTTGGTGTAACATAATGTTGGATACCAGTAAACACATAATATTATTTTATTTATATGAACCATTCCATGATTAAGCACACCAAACATTGCAAAAGTTTATTATAGAAGAGTCAATTATTCAGTTCTGAAAGTGTTACCCCCAACACTCAGGTGTTAGTCTGTGGTCTCTTTTGGGATCTTGGCAATAGTTATAGACCATGTGGTATTTCTGCACCGATCTCATGGTCCAATATTGGCGTCTGGTCAAGCCACCAGATCGATATGGTGAGGCTGAAGCCAAACGGCACCAACGAGAGGCATAGGCTGAGCAACCACCAACCTTGAAGTTAGTGTACTTTGCAACAAAAGGTTGGTATCTGTAATCAGCTTTATATTTTCCATCTTCTGTTGCCCATGATGAGGCATCCCATATTGAACCATAAAGCCACATTGGTCGTAGTGGAAATGTTTCTGCACTCTTTCTTGGGTACCTCCTTATGGGAATATCATCCACAAGGAATCTGATATGTAACTTCATAATGTCAGTAAAAGCAGTTAATTTATATATATATATATATATACAAACACACACACAAGTATAAAGTGGCAGTGATTGTATAATATCATACACAACTTTGTATAATGTTATATGCAACATGGTTTCTGATTATTGTATATAAATTGAATTTGATGTCAGTTATTACAATGTAAAGAATGTGTGTTGTCAACAATTTCTGATTAGTTTTCATATTACTGTGCTAATTCATGAACAGTAAACTTTAAAGTTATGGGGAAAGTGGGAAAGTGTGAAAGTAATGTTATAATAACTTCAGAGGCCATAAAGTGTATTAGAGTGGATAGATTTTTACTTTACCCCACACTTGTAATAGTTCCAAGTTTATAGTGTTGATTCCTTTTTTCTTTTCTCTATCTGCTTCAGTGGAAAATGAAATGTTTCCTTCCCTATCTTCTCTAACTAGGAAGGAAATATAGGTATGCATTGTAAAATGTAAAGTGACTTACATTATTTCCTTAGGCCTCCAAAGTATAGCATAGTGATGAAAATTTTGTGTAGGATCAAACCAAAGGTGGAACTTCATTTCTCTGCCAATGATGGTGCCATCACCACTTCCTCTTATATAAACATTGGTCTGTAAAGTGTAAGGCTTTCCGAATGTCGTCCCAAGAAACTCAATGTCCACTTCATCATGGAAGCCAGGATGTGCCTCATTGTTAGAAAGCTGTCATTTATCAAATCATTTGTAAACTTGAACTAAAAATGAATGTAATGTGAAAGCTACAAACTTTCCATCAATCAACTTATACTTTTGTAAAAAAAATCCTTTGATCATAACTTACATAGAAAGCTGTAATAACTCCTGCTGTATAGCCAGGATGGAGCTTAATGGAAGCACCAAAGTACCCGGATCGAAATGGACGAACTGACTTGAAGCCACTTCCTGTTAACCAGAAGATGGGTCACGTTTCAATCACATAAATACTTGTTTGATGACTATGAATTGAAAGCGAGTTTAAGCTAAAGACTCAAACCTGAGGTTCTATCAAGCCATATTGTTAATGCATTTTGGTCAATGCTTTGGTGCTGAGGACCCCAAAGATTTCTGAACCCTTTGTAGAAGTTCACAGGCCTGAATTTGGAACTTGGCCTGTAACTAGGTGAAGGTGGCCAGTAAGCATTGCTTGGGGAAGCCACAAAGAATAAAATAGCAAAGAGAGGTATCAGAGCCATGAAGGAAACGGTGAGTAAGTGAGGTAAAGTGTAAGCAGGAAGCAGAATGATGCTGCTATTATAAATGCAGTGTGAGAGAGTGAAAATGAGAGGGACTGTTCAAAGAAAGTGCATCTGAGAGTATGGCAGTACAATTTGATGAAAATAAGAAAATCAGTGGGTCCCTCCATGAAGAATTAACTGTGACACTGAGGAGAATTGGGTAGGGATTAGAAAATTAAGAATAGCAACAATTAATTATAGATTATAGATCATTACAGACAGAATGGATGGGGTTTAATAGTTGGATTACATTCAATTACACTTTGCTGGCTCACTTAAATTGTCATTCTCTTTTTCCCAACGCAACTACTTTCCTTCTCACTATTAATGTCAGAAAACCTTTTAGTGAGAGCATAGAAAAGCTGATGGTATGCAGAAGAGGGTAGATGGGGTGCCTTAAATGTTGTGTTTGCATGGTTCTTTAAATAAATAGTTCTAAATACAATGCAATGATGTTATTTACGAACAATATTCCTTGCACTGTTTTAATATCAGTGCCTTTTTAAGTAATAACTAATAAAAGAAGAAAAATACATGTCTCAATACTCACACTTGATCTTTATTTCTCTGAACTGAAAAATTGTGAAAATGGGGGGTCTGAAATTTGGAGCACAAATAGCACAAGCCTTTCTGATGGATGTGTCAGAGCTCTGAAAGCACTCGCTGGATTAACCCAATTTTTTGCACTTTTCACCATGCCATTTCCCTCTTCATTGTGTCTGTTACTGTTCAGTGAAGCATAACTGTAAGTGGAGGCCAGAACTAAACAAATAAATGAACGCACAAATAATAACTTGAGGTGTAAGAGGTGTGGGCCAAGTGAGTAATGGTGCGTTTTAACCTATGAAAATTTCATGAATGAGGTGGGTCAGGAACTATCCATCAATAATGGTCCCAAATCTTCGTATCAGGGGGGCACACGCATAATTGGACTCGCAAAAATAACCCTCTGATGTATGATTCATAAGCTTAGCCTCAAGAGTTGATATAAACAATAAAGAAAAGGAATTGAAACATCAAATTACTGTTGAAATTTAAATGGGAGTCTATGAATAGAAATCAGAAAGTTAAGTAATATAAAAGGAAAAAATCCATAAACATGTTATCTTAAAATTTTTGTTGTTGAATTTTTCCGATAATTGGACACTGGCTGAATTGTAAGGTGAGTATTACTTTATAAATGCGTGAAGGTTGAAAATCAGATGCAGAACAATCACAGTGGATTAGTTGATCAGAGTTTTTCTCTATGAAAGTGTGTGTTTACCATATTTGGCTACATTTAACAATATACAAACTGTCCAAGTCAAAAGTGGTATATAATCCCCAAATAAACAAATAACTAAGTTTTATGAAAGATTGTGAGCAATTTTAGAGACAAAAATGCAGAGAACCAGAAAGATTAGTGCTCCCTTCAAATATTTGGTATCGTGGACCCCTGACCAATGTCCCATGAATCTAACAAAATTTAGAGTCTAGGGTACCAAATAGTACTGAAAATTAAAGCATGGTTTCCCATTTGCAAACCACAAAATCAGAAGACATGTATCTGGTATAGAGTAGAAGGCACTACCAAGTTTCCAACTGTAACCACCGCTGCACATAAACACAATGTATAAAATTAATAACCACAGAAAAATAGAGTTGCAAGGAATACGTGTACAACAACAATAATACAACCCCAAATTACAGAAACAATAAATGTGACAAGAAAAAAAAAATGTATAATGGGGATTTGTGTGCTGTGGATTTTCATTTACAACTTGCAAGAGCTTCTTTTCTTGACCTATACATGCAGACAAATTCACACGATTGGAAGCACACACTACTCTGTCGGTAACACAGAGAAAGGGCGTGATGAGAATGGCAGTAGGGTCACCTTGCCTTAGCCGACACTAATCACAAAGCTCATATTCATATATCATATATGATGAGGCTTGATTTGGTTCTTCTCCTATTTCAAAGAACTTGTCCATAGGAACACGTAAAACTAAAGTTGCTGCTATGATCCTGAATTAGTAAGACCCTTAAAAGGGGATGCATAAACTTTGTTACAATCATCGATTTTTTTTATTTTACGATATTGAGAATATGGTCCCTAATCCCAATTTTGTTGCTAACTTGGCATGAAAGATGCACCTTGTTCTTTCTGTTGGAAAATAGTATAATAGTTGATGTAGCTTCGTTTTTGGGATTGTGTCCTCTACTTGATTTGGTGAAATTGATTCCACCGTCCCCTTGACTTTGTCACCTCCAAAAGATTGCGTAGAACACTGATTGTGACTGTAGCATTTACGAATTACTTCGCGATTTTCAAGCATAAAGGCTAAGTTGTTTCGTCGGGAGGGTGAGTGTCAATGACATAACAAATAAATGAGAAATGGTGTTTTTGTTAACGTATATTATTAGCGGAGATGCAACATATATGGGTCTCCGTTTCAGCAGGCAGTCTCGTTTCTAATATGAAATTATTTAATTGAAACTGTAAAAATATACATAGGCCATATGTTCATATATATATATATATATATATATATATATATATATATATATATATATATATATATATATATATATATTATGGTTACTATTATTATTATAATCATAAAATTAAAATAATTTTCAAAATTTTATTGGAAATAGTTTTTATTTATTTTGTAATTAAATAATTTAATTAGAAAATATATCAAAACGAAAAGAAAAAAAAAACTGTTAAATTTAAAGGAACTATGTGTTGGAAGTCTTACGTCGATTAAAGATAAAAACATTTCATAGTATATAAGTGGGGTGTAAACCCCACCTTACAAATCGATTTTGTGGGGTTGAATTAGGTTTAAACTTCACTTCTAACATGTTATCAGAGTCAAGGTAGAACCTATTCTAACAATTTGTTCCGCTCGATATCAACAGACCACCCATTTATAGACTCGCACACGAGATGTATATACTCATTCTTACTACTTACAAAATTTTTGTCCGCTTGTAATTGGAAATAATTAAAGTTTTTATGAATTTAATTATGATATACGAAATAAATTTCAAAAAATAATCACCTATTATGAATTTAATTATTGATATTTAAATTTAGGTCGTCCCAATTGGGTTCTCAACTTTTAAGTCGTCCCAATTAGATCTTATTTTTTAAAATTTGTTTCAATTTGGTCATTTCCGTTAGGACATCATTGACAACGTTAATTGGATGTCAAGTGTTAGTTCGTGTTTTTTTTTTAAATTTTAAATTTTATTTTTAAATTTTTTTATAATTTATATTTTTTTTCTTTTTTTTTCTTAATAAAACAATTGACACATGTCAAATTAGGATTTTGTCACGTGTCAATTTGTGGTTTTTTTTATTATTTAATTTTCTTAAAAAAAATTAATTTAAAAAAAACTGTCACATATCAAATTAAGATTCTGTCACGTTTCAATTGTTTATGTGAAAAATCTCGATTTGATCTTGTATTTGTTATTTTGTCTCAATCTAGTCCTAATTTCTTTTTAAACTGGAGTAATTTCATCTCTTTCAAATTGAGACCAAGTTTAACTTGCATATAAATATTATAATTATATTTTTATTATAATAGATATTTTTAACTAAATTAAGTTTATTTAAATTTAAAATTTGCATTGAACTTGTAATGTCCCAATTTAGTAGGATAATTCTGATAAATAAAACGTTGCAGGGTTATAGTATAAAATGGAGCACCAACAAAAAACATATAAGAATTAACCTTCTATAGTTATCCATAATATTATTAGAGGAAAAGTACTAAGGCACAAAACATTGACCATAATCTTAACATGAGAGTGCTCATAGTAAGGAGTTGCAAAAAAATAAAAATAAAACGGTATGACAAAAGTTGCTCAAAAGAGCATAGCTATCATGCCCAAAACAAGACAACAACATCACTATCACCCGAACAATCCTCAGGAATCTCCACGTCTGCTCACACCAAGGATTTGGTGATCATCGCAAAAAGAAACACCACACAAGAAAACAAACACAAGCAAAAGGGTAAGCTAGAGATAAAATATTTAACATGTTTATTAAGCAAGCAGATTATAAAAGAGGTTATAGACAAGCAAAGCAATAAACACCCAAAACATGTGAAAGCAAACAATTGAAGGACTCTCTAACTCAATATCCGGATCATACTCTTGATATAAAATTCTAAAGGAAGTATGCACCTGTGCTGGTTTCTAAACTCTGCAGAGTCTAGACGCAAGGGGTTATCACCCAACCACACACAGGGTTAATCCTCTAATGTCTTGGGCCCAATATGTCCCAAGACTAGGACCTTCTGCCACTCTCACCACATAAATTATTATACTCTATGTGAGCGTGAATAATTATTAGAGTTCAGGATACATTCCTTTATCTAAACATCTCCTATATCAAGGTATACACTAACCACCATCACCAAGAGTTTCCCTTGAAACTTTTTTACCAACAAAATCCACATGCCATATCAAGCATTCAATTCTCATGCCAAACCACCACCAACCATACAATCATGTTTTCCATTTCATACACAACATAACAAGATCCCATTCAATCTCATGCTTTATAAATGCATACCAATGTCCAACCCAACCAAGTCATGGCTCATTACATAACCACACATTATGCAAATGATTTGGGATTTTAGAAATAAAACTACAGCTTGTGTAAAGCTCCAAAAATTTTGTATTTATATTCAAATTAAAGATGATTGAATCAAGAACCAAATGCAACAAGAACCAACTTAATTGAATAACTATAGAGAAAGTTATTCACCAAACAAGCAACGAAGGTCAATGTTGTCAACAACCAAACTATAGGAACCTTGCGATAAAAACCGCTCTCACTACAGAGCTCTGATTCAAGATCCGACCGGTCAAAGTCAAGAAATAGTTGTTAAGGATCATCTGTTAAAATTTCAGCTCGATCCAACGGTTAATGAAGTAGGAACCCTTATTTTACGAAAAGTGTACAATGTAGGAAAACAGGTAATGCCACACCATATGCTTCTTAGTTGTGAGATTTTGACTTGTTCCACTGCAGAATTTGGTATCTTGCACTTTTATCTTCTCAAAATCATTTCAAAGTGGTTTATAGATGATACCAAACTGAACAATTGCAACAATCAATATCTCTCATTCTAATTGCAATCCAAACTACATAAAATTCTCTAACCCATAAATACCCAAACATGAAATTCATCCCAATTCAATGCAATCATCAATCAAACATACTTAGCACATTCTAGAACGAAAATAAGTACGCACTATTTCAAAGAAAAAGAAGAAGTTCTAGCTTTCCTTACCTGGAAAAAGAGGACTGTAGTGTAAGAGAGCTCTAAGAAGGCTCACTATAGCACAACAATAGTGTAAGAAGTTGAAAAAGAAGGACGTACAAGTATGAAAACGAGACCTTGACAAAGACTTCATGAGACTAGGACTTAGGAACAAAGACAAGTGGAAAGGAAACGAGGTTTTAATGTAACTTACATGGAGATATGAGCTCAGACAACTCCGAACAAGGACAGTTTAATGGCTCAAGATGCAAAGGTTAGTGCCCTAGCAGAGCTCTTGCAGCACTACAAGGGAGGGGGAGAGACTGTTTTCTGTAAAAAGTGACAGAATGAAGAGTGAGTGACTGTGAGGGGGTCTTGAGGGGTCCAAAGTGGGCTGAACATGGGCCCTTGAAAAGACTAGGTCCCAACCCTCTGTGGAGTAGAGTGTAAAAATAAAAGAGGTCTCACATAACTTTATTTAAAATTTTGTTTTAATAATTTCTAGACAATTTTATAAATTCAAATGTAAAATTTTTGAACAATTTTATAACAATTACAAACATTTAAATTTTACATTTGAATTTTGTAATTGTAATAAAACTATTTTAAAATTTATATTTGAATTTATAAAGTTGTTTAGAAATTATTAAAACAAATTTTTTAAATAAAGTTCAATGCAAAATTTAAATATAAATAAAGTTAATTTGGTTAAAAATATCTATTATAATAAAAATATCATTATAATATTTATATAAAAGTTAAATTTGGTCTCAATTTGAAAGGGATGAAATTACTCCAATTTACAAAGAAATTATGACTAAATTGAGACAAAATAACAAATACAAGGACCAAATCCTGATTTTTCACATAAATAATTGACATGTCGCAAAACCATAATTTGACATTTGGCAATTTTTTTTTAAATTAAAAAATATGTTTAAAACAAATTTAAAAATCAAAAAAATCACAAGCTGACATGTGGCAAAATCCTAATTTGACACGTGCTAGTTGTTTTTTTTAAAGTAAAAGAAAATAAAAAAAAACACGAGCTGTGACACACAGTTAACATCGTCAATGATGTCCTAATGGAAAGGACCAAATTGGAACAAATTTTCAAAAATAGAACCCAATCAGGATGACTTAAAAGTTGAGGACCCAATTGAGATTTTTTGATGAAAACGAGAACCTTCTGTGTGATTAAACCTTAAATTTATATCACATTTTCTATCAAGGGTAAAATAGTAATCACATAATATCATCCATTAAAATATTTTTTAATCTATTATAATCATCACATCATATAGTTTCATCTCAAACTCACTCAAATCACACCATACTTTACTTAACCCAAACAAACCCACCTTCACCTCTATTTCCTCTCAAATCCACTTAAATTCACTCCATCAAATCCATCTTTCAATCCAAACATGAGTTAAATATATAAAAGTTTTTACTTAGTTAGTAATTTAGTCATAATATTTGTCAAATTTATTTAATGTGATCTTCTTCTTTTTTTGTCATCAACTTAATTTTTATTTTATTTAAAATGGTTTAATGTCGTCTCTTTGGTTAATGTGTTTTAGAAGGTGATCACGTATTAGTGTACTATCACCTCCATCCCTCTATCTCCTTCCTCTGCCTCCCCCACATTCCACTTGTTGCCACCTTTACCTTTACCAATCGTGTCGCCATAAACAACCTCCACAACACCACCAACTCCAACATCATGCAACCCACACATTTGAGTGCCACTTTGATGTCATGGGTGAGCATGATGACATTTCGTGAATAGATGCCATGAAATGAAAGGCATCACACTCATGGGGTTCTAGCCATAATGCATCAATAACCTAACAATTGAGGGATGGGCCAAAATTAAAGGTTGAGGAGCTTAAGAGGAAACCAAAAAGCTCATGCCTTCCATTCTCTTTAGAAACCGTTTGGGTAAAAAGTGAAACGAATCTATCGTAGTCTCTACATTGGAATAAGAAGCATTGGTGATTTTGTCATTTGGGCTCTTCACCACCCACATAAATCATTGCTCACTCGTTTCTAGCTTGTAAGCTCATTAATATGAGCATTGTAGAGGGTCCTACTACTTCCAAATGACATACACAACATGCTCCTATATGACTGCTCGTCTAACCACCTTAAACACTCTGACTCCACACGACTCATTTCCATTCCAACTAAAGGTCTCCCCGTGTATAAGGACGCAAAGCAACACTTAAGTGTGGGGTTGCACGGTGTTGGGGTTGGTGGTGGCGTAGAGGTTTCTAATAGCAATAAGGTTGTGAAGGTTGATACTGCGTATAATGAGATGTGGGGGGAGATGGATGTCGCAACCAAAATTGCGACGAGGCAACAAACAAAAAAGAAACGAGTTTAAAAGATATTTTGTAGTCGCCACCATAGTTTATTATGGATAAACTATGGAAAATCATAAAATAAGACATGGTATGGGTCCAAGAGTCCATTACACATAGGGAAGATGTTAGCCCGAGGGCGGTACCTCTAATTAAGTATGTAAAATTGATGTATTTTTCATAATTATTTTTTCCCCCGAAAATAGTAAGAATAGAATATACAAATGAAACAAAATATTTTTTGGTTTTTGGGGTTTGAAAAGGATTAACCTTGCTCCTACGTATTATTATTCAAAATGAGAAATTAGGGTTACGTAGTCCTTTAAAAGACTATTTGAAAAATACTTTTGGAATATTTTGGATTTTTGGGAAGTGAACCCAATAAGGATTGACCTTGGTCTTATGTATCTTGATTCGTAATGGAGAATCATGGATAATGTAGTTCTTAAAAACTGTTTGTTTGAAGGAGTTAATGTTTTTAATTTTTGAAATTTTACATATTTTTGGTATTTTTGAAATATTTGAAAATTAATGTTACACGATGCGAGTAACCGGACAAATACCAAAAGAAAAAGGAAAGAAAACATTTTTTTTTATTTTTTCTATTTTTTGTAATATTTTATAATTTCCAAATATTTTTTGATTTTTTAGAAAAATAACATGTGTATAGAAAAGACAAGGTTTAATAAAAAAAAACAAAAGTGAAAATGGAATAAGATGCATGGGAGAGTGCAAGAATAAACCAATGGGGTGCAATGAGTAAAAGCTGAAAAGTGTGTACAATAAATGTAGGGGTGCAATGAGGAAACTCAAAAATAGAAAACAATCCAAACACAAGAAACAAAAACAAGAGCGGTGCAAGGTTAACAAACATTGGAGGTGCATAAAGCAGTTACTAAAGCAAATCAGCATGTGGGAAAGTAAGTTGAAGTCCCACTGCGTTCTCTGTTCAAAGCTCTGACTTGTCAGCGACATCCCTTTCTTCTCTTTGTTTTAAATTTTTTCTTATTTTTATGAGTGAATGATGGTGCTGAAAATTGAAAATGCAGAAATTTGTGGAGAAGGGGTATGGAGAGGGATTGAAGTTGTGCCTTTGAAAGTTAAAAGGTGATGGTGACGATGGTTATGGTCGTGTGTGGTAGTTGAAAGGGTGGGGATGTGGTTTTGTTGTTGGAAGGTGATGAAGTGGTTGGTGTAGGTTTTGGGTTCTTTAAATGTAAAGAAAAAAAACAATAGTGGCTATGAATGGAGAGAATCAGTGGAGTAAAAGTGAAAACGTGTGTGGAGTAAATCTTTGAATGTGCTGTGATAGGGAGGAATGGAGAAGGGTTGAAGATGAAAACCTAATAGTGATGGTAGTAAGCGAGACTTGATAATGGGAGAGTTGAATGATGTCCCTGGGAATGGAACATGATGGTTGTGAAGAGAATTAGAGATGAATGCACGATGATGGTTGTGGCTTTCGATTAAAGAAGTATTTTTTTGTTGCGAAAAGTGAAACTACCAGTTAAAGCATATTTTGTTGCCCCGCACTTAAGCAACCACAAAATATTTCAATCATGTCTCTAATAAATGAGACACAACAAGGGCTTGTCTCGCTGTTAATTATTCCCCTAACTCCTTTCCCTTTTTTTTTTCTTGTTTGATTTTCGTTGCTTATGTTCCTTTCCTTTCGTTGGATGTGTATTCAAAATCTGTAATTTTTTTGTAAGATTGGCAATGTCCGTGACTAGGGAGAAACCCCAGATTCAAAATTAAAGAAGACCTTGATGCTTACAACTGATAGGTTATATAAATTCTTCACATATATGGTTTTTAGTTATAGTCATTGTCATGGTCATTGGGAGATTGTGGTTCTATATGGTTATATGACACTAGTCTTACACATATAAGATCTTATACACCACTTTTACACCAAAACCTTAAGGCAATGTTGTTATGGGTCTTTATTCTTATATAGTGTTTAACTTTGTCTTTTCTATCCAATGTGGGACTTTTTGACTCACACTTGGACTATTCCCAACATC
>Ga0214544_1009295_pt1 | contig 15522 bp, 12 predicted proteins | sample CNSS3metaG_FD_160074 | JGI IMG/M metagenome (GOLD analysis project Ga0214544, IMG submission 160074) | Root nodule microbial communities from cowpea collected in UCLA plant growth center, Los Angeles, California, USA - CNSS3 | ecosystem: Host-associated > Plants > Roots > Nodule | place: USA...
CCCTTTCATTTGTGTTTGTTATTTTTGATTCCCAAAGTTGACTTAGTTGAATCAACTTTAGTTGACTTGTTGACCTTTGACTAGGTTTGACTTGTTGACTATAGTTGACTTGACTTAAGCCAACATGATAATCTATGTTTATTTGCTTTGTAGGTTAATTAGGAGTAAGAAAGCAATGCTAGGTGGTGCATGATGATTGGGGAGCATAAATAATGTGGAGGGGAGAGTAAAGCAAAGGCATAAAGCATAAAGTAAAAGGCATGAAGCAAGTGTACCTATGTACCTTTGGTCTCCTTTGTTTTTAGCACACTTTAGCCACTTTTTGGAGACATATGAGACACATTCTTTGTCTCCTTTTGTGCTAGGACGAAATTAGTCTTGCACACACCATACTTGGCTCTTTTGTCTCTCATTTTTGTAACCTTATTTGACCTAGTTTCTAGAAGCTAGGGTTAGGTTTTTGTAGAGACATCCTTAGGTATCTTTCATTTGCTTAGAGGCCCCTAAACTCTTCTATATAAGGGGTGCTCCTAGACATGTAAAAGGGTTGAACATTTTGAAGTAAAAACACTCTTGTGTCTCAACCATTTGTGAGAGTTTCCTCCCTAGGGAGTGAATACTTTTAAGCCTTATCTTGCATAGCAAGTGGCGGCACACATCCACTCATCTTCAAGGTTGTCATGGCTTCTAGCCTAGCCTTGTAGTGGCGTGCTTTTCACATTTTTACCATTTATTTCCTTTCCATTTTATGTTTTCTTCTTCCTTTAATTGTTCTTCGTTTTCTATGATTTATGTGCTTTCCATTTCTATTTTGTTTTGAATTAATCTATCATCTTCTTCTCTTGAGCTTTGTGAAAGGAACCTTCACATCTAGATAGCTTGCTATCTTAATGTTCAGTGGGGATTTCACTTAGTTTTCTTAATCAACTCACAACATATTCAATTATCTTAAAAAGGAACAAGATAATCCTTCATCAGTGCCCGACGCCGCTCGATCGGCTTCAAGTCTTCTCCCGTGTCACTTCTCTTCAAAAGCTCTCGAATTTCACTTCTCCAGTCCGTCGGCCGATCAATGGATGAACATTCTCCTATCGAGGGCTTCATCAGGGTTTGCCTGATGATGGTCTTGAGCTACCCCTTCTCCTTTCCTTCTGCCAGCTTAGATAGCCTATCGGCTCGAGCATTTTCCGCCCGGGGTATATGATGCAGGGTCACTTCCTCAAACTCCTTCATAGCTTCGACCACTTTGTGATAATACTGAAGCAGCAAGTCATCTTTGACTTGGTATTCCCCCTGTACCTGTCCAACCACCAGCCGCAAGTCGGTATTGCACCTCAGCTTTCGTGCCCCCAGGTCCTTCGCAAGTCTCAGACCTACAATTAACGCTTCGTACTCTGCCTGGTTATTCGACGCTTTGAACTTGAATTGCAGAGAATGATCAACCGAGAAGTCGCTCGACCCTTCGGTAACGATTCCCGCTCCTGCATTGCGCCTATCCGATGAACCGTCAACAAAAAACGCCGAGAAGTCTGCCAAGTGCTGTCCCTTGACGGAGCCCCTCGGCTCGTACTTGAGGCCAAATTCCGATAGCTCTACCGACCAGGCTATCATTCTCCCAGCTAGGTCAGGTTTCCTAAGTATCTTAGCGATGGCATGATTGGTACGAACGATCACCTGGTGGCTCTGGAAGTATTGACGAAGCCGTCGTGCGACTGTTAGTAACGCTAGGGCTATCTTCTCCACCAACTGGTATCTGGTCTCTGCACTTTGCAGGACCCGGCTGATGAAATAGACCGGTCGCTGCTCCAGGCTTTCATGTACTAGGGTTGCGCTGATTGTGTCGTCTGAAACGGACAGGTACAACTGCAAGGGGAGTTCCCCTACCGGTCGGCTCATGATCGGGGGGCTACTGATCATAGCCTTAACTTCTTGAAACGCCTCTTCGCACCGATCGTCCCACTTATCGATTGTCTGCTTCTTCATGATTTTGAGGATTAGCTTGATTTTCTCTGTTAACTTGGGTAGGAAGCGCACCAAGGACGTCAGACGACCGACTAGCCGTTGGATCTCTTTGAGGTTTTTTGGGTTCCTCATTTCTATGATGGCGGCGTATTTGTCTGGGTTGGCCTCGATTCCTCGGGCGGTCAGCATGAACCCTAGGAACTTGTCGGTCAGCACTCTAAACACGCACTTCTCCGGATTGAGATGCATATTGTACTTGCACACTTGATGGAAGACCTCCTTAAGTACACGAACGTTGTCCTCGATCGTCTGTGATTTCGCTATCATATCATCCACATATACCTCCATGGTTTGACCGATCTATTCTCTAAAGATGCAGTCCATTAGCCTCTGATAAGTCGCCCTAGCGTTCTTCAGGCCAAACGGCATAACTTCGTAGCAATAGTTAGCCCGGTCGATGATAAACGTTTTCTTGGATTTGTCTGGGCCATACATGGGGATCTAATTGTACCCCGAGTAAGCATCCAGAAAGCTCAAGAAGTTATGTCTAGACGCTTCGTCGACGAGTCGATCGATACTGGGCAGGGGGTATGCATCCTTCGGATAGGTTTTGTTGAGATCAGTGAAGTCTGTGCATATTCTCCATTTCCCACTTGAATTCTTAACCATCACCACATTCGCCAGCCACGTGGTGTACTTTATCTCCCTCACGAACCCAGCTTCTACCAGCTTCTCCACCTTTTCCTAGACCGCTCGTCGTCGCTCCTCCCCCATTTTCCTATTCTTTTGGGTGACCGGTCGGGCTTCTTTGAAAATCGCCAGCTTGTGGGACATGACATCAGGGTGGATGCCCGACATGTCGACGGATGACCACGCGAAGAGGTCCTTGTTAATGATCGCACTCAAGAGCTCTTCTTCCTTAGGCTTGAAGGTCCCTCCTATCTTAGTGACTTGATGTTGTTGCCTCCCGATCAATGTCTCCTTGGTGTCTCCGCTCGGCTGGATCTGATCCTTTGTGTTTGTTTGGGGGTCCAGATCAGTCATGGCCACCTCCAATCAGTGTTGTTTCCTTGGACGCCTGTATGGGGCGATCTTTAATCCAGCAGCGTAGCATTGCCTCGCAATCTGCTGGTTCACATGTACAGTGCATATTGTCCCCTTGTCCGATGGGAACTTCATGGCTAGGTGCAGGGTGGAGACGATCACCCCAAAGGCGTTCAGGCATGGCCTTCTTAACAAGACATTATAGGAAGTGTTAGCTTCAACAAAAATGAACCTGACCCTTACCTCCCGTCTGTCTCTCCGCGAACCGATCCTGGTGCCGAGGTCTAAGTATCCCCTTGTATCTACCCGCTCGCCAGAGAACCCGACGATCTACTCGTTGTACGGGACGATCAGGTCTTTGGACAAATTTATTTTCTGGAAAGTTTTCCAGTACAGGATGTTGACGGAGCTTCCTTGGTCTACCAGGACCTTTCCGATCCTATACTCCGCTACTTCGATGTTGACGGGCGCCTTGAAGTCTTCATCAATGAAGGTAATGGGGGGCATCGATCGCACCTTCCTTTCCACTAGGTGGACCGACTTGAGCGCCCTGACGTGCCTCTTCCGAGCGCATGAGCTTGACCCTCCTCCTACGAATCTTTCTGAGATAGTGTTAATATAACCCCTCAAGGGTTTGTCTCTGCTTCTGCTACGACTTCTTGGACTCTGGTGTTCTCTAGACGATTCCCCCCTCCACCGATCGGGCTCTCGTTCTCGTTGTCTCTCCCACTTCGTTGGGGCTTGCCTTCGGACCGGGCTCCTATTCCTGGCCAGGCTTCGTTGGGGGTGATCTTGCTTAATGTATTTCTTAAGGTGCCCCTATCGGATCAGCTCCTCTATCTTATCCCGGAGCGTGTGGCATTCCTCTGTGGTTTGGCCTATCGTCCGATGGTACTGGCAGTATGGCCGGTCGCAGGGGTGAACTGCGTGTTGAACTTGGCTTTCAGAGTGGCGAAGGAGTCGATGTTGTTGGCCGACAACTCGGAGAACCACTCCAACGCTTCCCCTGTTAATGAGGTCGAGAACACACGACACTAAATTTGGTCGCTCACTGCATGAAACATCATTTGGTGTGTGAACACCCGCATATGGTTGTCTGGGTTGGTCGTGCCATCGTACTTATCAAAAGTTGGCATTTTCCACCACTCGGGAACGAGGATTTCTAGAATGAACTGAGTGAAGGGAAAGTTTCCCACGGCGTGGAACAGTTGTTTGGAAGGGTCACCTCCCCTGCTAGCTCCTGAACTTTCGGCCATCGTATGGGATGCATTCCCCCTGGATGCTTGCGTTCTCTCCACTCGCACAGGCTATGATTGTTCTGGCGCCGTTGGAGGGGGTCGGCTTTCCACCTGCTCGGCCTCTCGATGTTGCTGCACCCTACTCAAACGGAGAGGATCGGGCACAGTGGGGGTCGAGGGAAAGGCCTCGTCTTTCTGCCAAAGGGCGGCGTTCTCTTCTCGTAGGGCATGCATATGTGCTTCATAGTTTCTCTGCATCTCGTCCATCAGCTGCTGCATTGCTCTGATCATCTCTCTCATATCAACTTGATCTTCAGCCATCCTTCCTCTATCAGCGTTGCTTGTTCGGTTTCTTGTGGTCACCATAAGGGTATAAGGTTTGTAGGCGACTGCTCGGGTCCCACGGTGGGTGCCAAATTGTTTCGGGTGTAAGGACCAAGCACCTACTGATACCACTCAAATTATACTCCATTCTCCTCGATGCTTCCTTCCCAAGTAATCTGATGAGACTTCCACTCCATGCAATCTTCTTGCTCGTCCAATCGGTTGAACGGGCGAATGGTGTACCTGTCTAAAAGGCTCTGATGCTTAAGTAAGTTTTTAGAGCCGATCAGTCGATAATCGTAATTGCTGTAATATATGCAAATTAAAGATCCTCACCAACCTACCTTTGGGCCCTATTTATAGTTTCCGGTGTGGGCCTATAATTAGGGCTCCTTAATCACGACCCAATGATCCCTTAATTATGATTTCTGACTTGCTTAATTTTAATTAACCCGGCTGATTGATCCAGGTTTTCCGTTTGGCCGATCGACCGACAGTCGCTTGGCTAGGCGAGTTATCTTTTGTGGGTGAGTAGCCTTAAACAAAAAATGTGTTTCACCCGTGTGGCCGATGGGCCGATCGTCCTTGGCTTTGCGACACGATCTATCTGTTGCTAGCAGCTTGTGTCCGCTCGAGTTTTTTCCGGTAAGCCGATGCACCGATGGGTTGTACAGTACACAAGCCCTCCCAGCCTTGGACGATGACGAAGGTGAAACGAGAAGGTTTTCAGGGATTCCCTATACCGATGGACCGGTGGGCCATACAGGAAGGGGTTCCCTATGCCGATGGACCAGTGGGCCATATAGGAAGAGATTCCCTATGCCGATGGACTGGTGGGTCATACAGTATAGTAGTCTTCACACTTTTATCTCCCACCTTATACCCTTTAAACAACCTCACCTACATCATCTTCCTTATTTAGCACCCTTCAACCACTATTGTAAAGAGAAAAGGAAGAAGAGATCCTCTTGTCTTTTATCTCATTAGTCTAACTCCTCTTCACCAAAACAAAATATGTAGCAAGAATAAATGCACTCATTAATCCAATTTACCTATCTTTCATGAAATCACATCCTCCTCGACATATATAATAAGAAATGTCAAGATACTGAACCATATAACTTCTCTAACCCACTTTGAAAATTAAGCATTATTTGTGTTTTTTTTTTTGTTATTAACAATTATCACACTGGGTAATAAGTTTCTATCACCTTCGAAGCACTTTGTTTTTCATCAATTAAAGTTGATAGAACTTGTTCAACCTCTTTTCCAAAACCTTTGCTATGATTTCAAACATATAATTGACCAATGATATATGTCTAAAATCAACTAGATCCTACATATTATTGACCTTTGGTATGAGAGAGATAAATGGTGAGTTTTAGCAAATTAGTAAGACCTATTGTAATGAAAATCATGCATGACTCTTATAATATTCTCCTTTGGCATAGTCAAAACTTCTTAATAAAATTAAAATTATAGCCATCATCAAATAAACTAACATGGTTTCTTTCCTCTTCCTAAGAAACTTTTAAAAATTGATTGCATCCAACAATAATATACTCATTCTTTTGTTAAAAGAACTTGTTGTCTTCCTTGGAACGTGAAAGGATGTATCAACTCAATAGGTATTGTAGAAGAAGCAAACTCTATTAAAAATGGAATATGCTCAATGGAGGATAATAAAAAAAATTAAGAACAAATTGCAAAAGAAATTACAAAATGGATTAAAAGTAATAAGAGAGGAAAAACACACCACCTAATAAGATTTATGGGGATATGTACAACAGAGATTCATCACTTGAAGAAACTCCTTAAGATAGGCAAGAGTCTTATACCCTTTAAGACACTAAGTATTCTTACAAACCATTTGTATTTAATATTCAAGTGTAATTTTTACGAGAAAATGGTCAACTTATTTATAGAAGGAGATTTCAACCAACTTACAAAATTGGGTAAAATAAATATAAACTCAAGATTAAAGAATTCTAAGTGTCACAAAAATATTTATTACATTAGTGTGAATATCAGTCTAATGATTACACTAAGCTAATGGTTACACCTAATGTGAACACGAGTCTAATGATTTCACCTAATGTGAACACTAATCATTAGATGATTACAAAAAATTAACTTCCTTAATCTTATATATTAAGAACATCGGGTGTCCAAGTAATTTAGAGAGATATGTGAATTAGTTATAACCTTCATATGAACTTTAAAATGACATGTGAAAACAGTTACAACTAGCACATGAACTTGAAAGTGACATCTTGGTTGTCCATGCTTGTTCTCTGAGAGTTTATAGGATATTCTTTAATCACACTAGGATTTTCATCATACTTTTCCATGCATAGACATGCTAGAGAATTTTCCCAATTAACTCAATTGAGCATCTAATGAAAGTATTTAATATTGTTATCTAATTTCTCAATTCATTTATCTTATTCTCATTGACTCTTATATAGAAAGTTTACGAATCATAATTTATCTTATATATACTTTTTTCAAAAGACATTCTACCTCAAATAAATGTTATTCCTCACTCTTCTTATCTAAGCTATTTAGTTTCCCTTCCATCAAGTTGTATGTTGTGAAAGATATCCCTATGCCACTTCTCGATCTTTTTCTTCAACACTTTCAACTTGTTTCTAAAGACAAAAGCACACATCCAAACATCTCTAGCTTTGACCATTCTTCTTTAACAAATCCTTCAGAAAAAAAAAAATCCTTCATCCAACAAGATAGGATCTTAGAGGTTTAGATTCTCAATCCATAAGAGCTTGTCTAAGTAGAAGAGGACACTAGTATGAGAAGTTTCTATCCAAAACTTATTGAACCCTCCCTCTCCATATTTTCAACAAACTTCTATTACTAGTGTTGAGACCAAACGATCTAATCTTAAGAACCCAATAAACGGTCTAAAACCAGTGGCAAGGATGGCTTCTACTCGCCTATTTATAGCCATAGCTTTTTTTCAACAATGACCTCTTTACCAATTAGATATCAAAAGTGTTTTTCTTAATGGAGATTTGCAAGAAGGAATTTATATGGTGTAGGTACTATTAATATTTTTCTTTCTTTGTTCATTGATAATGTTATTTATGTTCTTGAGTCTTCATTTAACTTATTATCCCTCAGTCATCTCACTTGTTCCCTTGATTGTGTTGTTTCTTTTACCAAAGATCTTGTTTGTTTATAGGACTGAAGTTCGAGACAAATGATTGGCACCGAATGTGAGTCTCACATTGTGTTTGGATGAGGGATTTCAACAATTTTAATAAATTGAAATACCTAGTAATTAAATTACTTGTAATTGAATTCTCTTTATTTCTTAATAATTAGTTTGGATGGAGTAATTGAAATATCTTAAATTTCAATTTTCTTGTTTGGATAAAGCAATTTAATTTTTATTTTACAGTGAACTAAATTTTACCTTTGAGTCTAACTTAACTTAGCTCGACCTTCAATTCGATATGACTCGACTTGACTTTTAGTTCAAGGCAACTCGAGTAGATTCAACCTCAGTTGGTTTGACCTGGGCAGATTTGAATTGAATCATTTTGACCTCAACCTATTTGGCCGAATTTGACTTGACTCAACCTTCAACTAAGATAGATCGATTTAAACCTTATGTGTGGGCCAACTCGACGTTAAGCTTGGCCAGGATGGAGTTGTGGCCTAACTTGAACTTTAACCCGGGTCGGTCCAACTTGACCTTTAGCTTAGGTCATCCTAGGTCAACCTTCGGCCTAACCCGACCCCTATCGACCTTTGGCCCGACTCGGTTCAACCTTTAGCTCGTGTTGGTCCAACTCAACATTGGCTCATACTGGCCCGATTCGACCTTCGACCCAAGCCTGGCCTTCTTGAACTTTGGCTCGGCCCGACCTGACTCAACCTTGGGCTCGACCTGACACGACTCAACCTTTGAACTGACCTAGCCTAGCTCAACCTTCGGCTCGAAAAATTGAAATTGAAATTGCACAACTTGGGAAACTTCAAATTCCTTCTCTTTTGAGTGAATTTTAAATTCTATTATTTTAGTTATTTGAAATATCTTCTAAAAATTCATCAATTTCAATTTCCTTTTAATTTCCTCATCTAAATTTTCCTTGAAAGAATTTCAAATTCTCCAAATAAATGAATTACTCTCTTAAGTTGCCTCATCCAAACACATCATCAAACTTCTGCACATGCTAGCACGATTATGGATTCTCCATCTCTCCTTCATGCCCAGCTAGATTATCCTAGTCTTGCCAAAATGCAAAAACTTGTTCCTAGTTTGTCAAATTTATCTAATTTGTTGTGTGAGTCATGTCAATTAGGGAAACACAATCGTAGTTCGCTTTCTCGTATTGTCTCACAACATGCTTCATCCCCTTTTGTCTTGGTTCATCCTGAAATTTTGGGGACCTAACTTTGTTAAGTTTAATTTAGTATTTTAGTATTTTTTGTTTGTTTTTATTGATGATTATTCAAGATGTTTAAGTTGTTTTCTATATTTCAATCATTTTATAATGAAGTTAAAAATCAATTTGGGATTTCTATTCAAACTTTGCGTAGTGATAATGATCGTGTTCTTTTTAACATTTTATGGCTTCTTGTAGCATTCTTCATCAAATCTCATGTGCTTATAGACCTCAAAAAATGGGGTGGTTGAACACAAGAATAAACATCTTGACCAAACCACTCGCACAATTTTAATTAATGGTGGGGTTCCTCAATATTTTTAGGGTGATGTTGTTCCCACTACATGTTATCTTATTAATCGCATGTCATCTTCAGTTTTAGATAACAAAATCTCTAATTCTATTTTGTTTTCTCATGAACCTTTTTTTCCATTACCTCTAAATTTTTTTGGGTCTACATGTTTTGTTCATAATTTTAGTCTTAGTCTTGATAAATTATCTCCTAGGTTACACAAATGTGTCTTCTTAGGATTCACTAGATCACAAAAAGGATATAAATGCTTATCTCCTTCCGTTGACCGTTATTTTATTTCAACTGATGTCACATTCAATGAGTCTTCTCTTTACTTTAAACAACTTCTTCTTTATTTTTTATGGGTTATTTACCTTTGGTTACCATGGCTGATAGATCTAAGGTCTTATCCCATGGTATCAGAGTCATGGTTAAAATCTATCCTAGCAAAATTTGTAGTTCAATGGGTTTATTGTTCTACCTGCTATTGAGTTGCTATTAGACTACCCATTAACATCTAGTCTCATACATAAGATGTATATACTTTACCTTATAAGCTGATTTTGTAGGGTTGAGTTAGACTTAAAGTTCACTTCTTAAAAGTGATCATAAGCATTCTATGTGGGTATCAGAAATATCTTATAAATCCTTCACATTGTGAAGTTTTTCCAAGTGAGCTTAAATTGTATTTCTTGTGAGTGTTTTTCTTTTTGTTGAGAGTTCTTAATCATAGGGAAAGCTCAAGAAGGTTTAATTAGGATTTATTTGCATACTCAGTTTGTAATCTTTTAATTGTTTAGTGAAATCTCTTAATCTATACTTAAGGGAAAATTGAACGCATCCCAAGAGTTTAGAGTGAACCAATATAATAATTATGTGTGTTGCTCGATATAATTTGAATAGATGGTCTAGTCTAACTCTGTGTGAAACAAGTCTCAGACTTTATTCATTCCCTTTCAAAAGGTGGTTGTTTTAACAACTAAGATTATATTTATCCTACATCTCGCTTTCTTAGTAAGTTTGAACTACCTAGAGTTTCTCCCAAAGAGATGTCTATAAGGTTAAGCTCTGATATGGCTTTGTCAAATAACTACACCCCTAACTTTAGTTTTTCTTGTAGTTTACCTTGTCTTGCATTTTTTCCCTTGTACAATTGAAGTCATCCATAAGGCTTCAAAGTTTGGTTATAAAGCCATTTTTCCGCCTTTCAAATCCTCTCACAATTTTCTTTTGTTTCGTCATCCTGTGTCGCATTACCTTATCATGAATCTCTTAATTACCAGTAAGAATTGGATAATTTTGTTTGGTGCGATCCTTCATTATTTCAATCTTCTATCTTTATTCCTCATCTCACTTCCTATCCCTTGTTCCTTACTTACAAGTAGAATAATTCCCCATTATTGACTTAGGAACCCCTTTTGTTTGACTCGTCTAACCCGCTACTTTGGAGACAATATGAATGTCTAATCCACTATTTTTTTTCATGGCTTGTTTTCTTAATATAGGAAGATATTTTAACTCCTATTTTTAACTCACTTTTGACACTACATATATATCATTTACTAATTGCAATTAAAAAAAATCCATTGCACACACGTGTGGTTTTGGGTGGGAAAGGTTTCCTCTTCGAGTGTGGGTGTTTTCTTATTGTTGATGGTTTTTCGTTCCATTATTGATGGGTGTGTTGGATGTGAAATGTATAGTTGGATTTATGGTCCGAAATTATTTGGGGTGGAATGTTTGGTTGTTTGCGGGTTGTGATTGAAATATGTTGTTGGTGTGTGTGTTATGGGGGTGGAGTGTTTGGTTGTTTGTGGGTTGGGCCAGAAATGTGTTGTGCGTGTGTGTATTAATTTTGGAAGTATTGCATTAATTGTTCAAAAAGTTCAACCAAACTCTCCACTTATTTGTACATGGATCCCCCCATAAGTGTGGTAGGTATGTCACATTATTTTGAATAATGAGTCAATCCAATTCGTTCTCCTTTCTTTGTGGTCACTCACAGGTGGTCACTGTGATATCCATTTTATCTACTAAATACTTGGTCTCGTACACATTACACAAACAAAAACCTTTTCCCCACAGGTATCCACTACGTCTTATTGTTTAAGTTATTGTCTTCCGTTTTGATAGATATTGTACTAATGGAACCTTGGGAGGGACTTAATGTAGAACTAGGGATATCAACGGGGCGGGTAGGATACGAGTAATAGTTCCCTCGTACACCATCCGCTAGATAAATATTCGTCTTGTACCCGTATTCATATTTGTGCGGGTATCCATTATGCGGGTACCCGTTTATTTCTTTTTAATATCCACGGATAACTATGGATACTTGTGGGTATTTACAAAAAGGAAAATTTAATATTTAACAACAAATATTAACTATAAATTCAAATAAAAATATAATGCATAACATTTATAAATTTCAAACAAAGTACAAATAATCCATTTAAATAGTGTTGAATTACAGTTTACAAATAAATGAAGATTTTTTAGCCCCAATTGATAAAAAATAATTTATTCAAAATCAATGTGTTAATATTTTAATCATTTTTTTAATTTAAATTATAGTATAACGGGTACGGGTATCCACGGGTATGGATACTATGATACCCGTACCCACCCCGTTAACATGCAGGTATAAAAAATACTCGTACCCGTTACCCGCGGGTATCCATTTTCAATATACATTTCCTACTCATTGCAAGTTTTATCTGCGAATACCCGCGGGTATAGATTTTTTTGACATCCCTATGTAGAACACGACGATCTTGAGTCCTTTTTGCAGAAATGCATCTCTTTTACAACACTAATATTAGGGTTTGTAGAGAATGTGCATACACCATTGGTTAATCTTGAAAGAGAAAACGCATAAAGCACTCAAGAATTTGCACGAGATATTACTGTTGCCACTTACGAGCGAGATTTTAAATCAAATCCCTAGTTATTTTCTGAGAAGTTCATACGGATCCATGGTTAATTTGCTTAATAAATATACAAAATTGTAGTTCATTTTCCATAAATAATAATAAGAAATAACAATGTTATTTACAGGTTTTTTTTAGGATGGAAACATGAAAAATGTTAGAAAACTATCAAGTTGCAAGTCCTTGCCTTTGCTCCCTTTTGTTGCATGTATTGTGAAGGAGTGCAAGCTAAATGGATTTGGTAGTATGCAAATCTCTTTTAAGGTAATGTTGAATACCAACATTTCTGCATGTATACTTCATTATTGACTTCAGCTGTTAAAAACAAACTAGAGGACCTAATGGCGACCATATGATAGTGTGCACAAAAAATTTCTACTTCATCTCGAATTTGGATGTGATCTTAAAGTTGGACCTGTCTTGTTGTTGAACACTGTAAGAAAATTCTGAGCTATGTTTGAATTGTGATATATATATTCACGCATGAAACATAAAATACCTCATTCTATTTTTAACAGGTTGTCCTTTTCAATATCAATGGGCAAAGTTACTACCTCAACATTATTGTCTGCAACATTATGAAGGTATTAACTACAAATGCAAAATAAATGTTGTAAATCATGAACTATTGTGTCTAACATATATAAAAAGCTAAAAAGCTAAAAAGTTTGTTTCATAATTAATAGGTTTTCAAACTTGACATTTATCCGCCATCGGATGATCTAGTGCAAGCCACCCAGAACCCTGACATTGAGCCCCATCCCTATGTTGATCCAATAATTCAGGACATACTGCGAAAACAAGTGGGCCCGTCAAAGAAGCCTTTTGCTAATGAACATGGCAAAACCTCCACCGATGTTGTTGTATTCTTTGGTGACCAAAATATATTTATTTCACATTTAAAATCATGTATTGTTTTGTATTAAGGAAACTATTATTATTATATTTATGTTTCTATGTAATTTGTTGTGGGATTACTTTGTAACAATGTTGACGTCAACCGAGAAAAGTACTTAACATATTTCGGTTTCCATGTGCTGTCAAATACACTTATTACAATGATTGAATTACTTTCATGTACTTTCCATGACTGACTGATGTATAAAAAGTTAGTGATTACTGCTAATATCCATAAGTTGGGACTATAGGCAAAATAAGTAGGGCCTTGCGATGAATTTTTTTAACAATAAAAAATTCTCAATCTTATCATACATTTGTTAACAACAAGTTCTATCTTATTCCTTGAACTGAAACTTCAATTATTAAATGACAATGTCATTAACTTTGTTTGGATAGCAGTTCTCCTAAAAAATTATGGTTGCAAGTGCAATCATAAGTGGGGATACAAAGCCAAAATAAGTGGAGAGTTGTGATGAATTTTTTGAGCAATAAAAATTTCTCAATCTTATCATATATTTTTTAAAAATATTGTGGTTGCAGGTGCAATCCATAACTACGAACCAATGGCAAAATAAATGGGGAGGTATGATGCAGTTTTCAAACATTATTTTAGTTAACCTAATCAAAAATTTATCAAAACATTTGTTCACATACATACATGGAGACTAAAGACAAAATAAGTGGGGAGTTTCGTTGAAATTTTTGATCAAAAATATTTTGTGAACCATATGATACATTATTTACTACAAATAACCTCTTATTCTTTGAATTAAAACTTCAATTATTAAATGACAATATCATTAATTTTTCTCTTGGACTAGTGTTCTTCAAAAAATTAGTGGTTGTTGGTGAACAATGTTGACTATAAGTAATCATACATATTTTACTACACATTACTTCTTTAAGAACAATAATTTGTATTAAACCTAAAACTTCAGTTATTAAATAACATCATTTACTGTTGTTTGGATCAATGATGACAAAACATCTTTTGCTTCATGTTGTCATGTATAAATGGGGAGCACAAGTTGAATAAGTGGGGACTTGACACACACTTTTTGAACAATTATTGCTTGTTAGGCTAACTTTAGTTTTCTAGAACTGCATATAACCAAATGTATAAATTCCAAACATTTTCACACATGAAATCATAACTCAACAAAGCAAAATTAATATCAAATACTATGATATAACAAAATATGCTTAATACAAAACGTTCCACTAACATAACATCATTAACAAATAGTACCAATGTCTTTCTCTCACTAACTTTACATCGATTTCAACCCAATATAAGTAATTTCAATCGTACACCCCACCCACGACAAATCCAACCATAAACATGCAAAAAAAGTATGATATCTCAATGTAAACAAAGGATGGAATGGATGAACGGACCAACACAAAACCACCAATTGCCCTGGACAACACAAACCAGATGCCTTGATGTTGTGTTGGTTGAGATCAGTTTTCTTGCCAAAGCTTTCAACTTTTGAGTTTCCTCTACCAAAATGAAAAACTTCAAAATGATGGGTTTCTCTGCTTCGAAGAAAAAACCTTTCCCACCCAAAAATGCACCAATGAACTAGGGAAGAAGAATGAGTTTTTATACTTTAAAGAGGAAACATTTCCCACCAAAAATCACAAGTGTGCAATGGGAAAAAAATTACAATTAGAAAATTACACATAGGCAATATGAGTGAAGAAAATGAGTTAAAATATCATTGTTGTTGTTAAAAGAGATTTAAGAGGTCATTGTGTTGATTTTGAATATAATTTTGCATTTAAAAGAAAATTAGAATACAATAACATTCAAAAAGTATAACGAAAGTAAAAAATCATCAAAATAAGCCTATTTAACCTACACATTAAATCTAAAAAAACTATAATCACTCAATTATAAATTGTCTTATATAAATATTAAACATACATATTTTTAAGAAAACATCGTATTAATATACAAATAAATAGTTATAAAATGTATGATTAAATTATTTGACTTATTATTATATTTAAATGTGCTTAGTATAAGTATAAATAAGTTATACAGAAATTTAAATATAAATAAAATAAGGAATGAGTGTTAGTCTATGTATAACCTGGCAAATTCTAAAATATGCGTAGAAAAATTATGAACGTGATTTTGAAAGAACACCCTAAGAAGGGTGGATGCTAGATGCAATATCTCTATAATTAAATCTTTTAGGTTTTATTCATAAAATAAATTTTTAATTTTTTATATTTTATATTTAAAAATTTTAATTTAAAATGTTTATAGTTTTTAATTAAATTTTATACTTGAGACTGAGACTTTAAAATATGAGTAGTGGACAACAGTACCACTCTCTTCCTCTTCTATTTATAGTGAAGCAAGCACGTACATATGAAAAGATATGAAAAGACTACTCTAAGATACTAGG
>Ga0214544_1009297_pt1 | contig 15521 bp, 6 predicted proteins | sample CNSS3metaG_FD_160074 | JGI IMG/M metagenome (GOLD analysis project Ga0214544, IMG submission 160074) | Root nodule microbial communities from cowpea collected in UCLA plant growth center, Los Angeles, California, USA - CNSS3 | ecosystem: Host-associated > Plants > Roots > Nodule | place: USA...
TCATTAATTGCTAATTTGACTCCCTAAGAACTTTGACTTACTTGAGCTTCGGAGATTCTTCTGCAGGTAACCCCTCCTGGGTTCAAGCCGATACGTATCGAATGGGAAGAGGCCAACTGAGGAGATAACGGACTGCGTAGTAAGGTGATTCTTGTGCCTGACTTCTTATTTGTTCTCTGCAGGAACAAAAAATATTTTTCCGACATTTTAATTGTAAATATAAAAAGTTTAACTATAATGATAACTTGTCTCGTAAATAATAAGAAATGAACATGCTATCAATCCTTGATTGTTAAAAGCCTTAAGGATTGCCTTTCCTATTATTAACTTTTTTTGGTACTATATCTCTCAACTTATACTGCTTATTTCTTTTATTTATGTTAGTAATTATGTTTAAATAAGTGATATCTTTATAATTAAATTGGAGTGGTATATGGTGTATAATTATAAGGAATTATAAAAGTATAAAAAAGTATAATTAATAATATCAAAGTATTATTTATAATAATGATAAGGATAATAAAATTTAGTAAAATATTTTGAAAAGCAGAAAAAATAATTATGTTTAAGTATGTATTTTAATAATTAGTTTTTAATTTTGTATATTCATATTATATTATATAATTGTTTAAGTTTGTACCAATAGTATGGTGTTATAGTATTTGAAGTTATTTAATGTTACTGGATCTGTTATTGGGATCCGTCGTCGTTACTTTTTTGTTTGTTTTTTTAATATTTGTATAAATAACTTGTTATGATTTTTTATAAATAATATTATTTTAACTTAAAATAAATATAAAAATGATAAATTGAAATAAAGAAATAACTTTAAATAGTTGAATAAATAAAGTGAGATTTTTTCCTAATTGAACTAAAAATACAACGCAATTTAAAATATTGCAATCTCGCAAAATATTTTGAGAACCAAGGTTCAACACATAGATAATTACTACAATATTTTGGACCGTTCTCTAAAATCAACAATAACACATAGATAAGAAGAAACTATACATTAATCCTCTCCTTCAATTTCCTCTTTATACTCCATTCTATATTTTTTTGAAGGAGTATCTTAAAATTAAAGGGGATTTTAGATAGTAAACCATTTATCCCATCCCATGACTACCCTACACTTGATAAGTGCCTTTTGTCATAATTAAACTCCAACTTTTCTTAAAATTCCAAAGCATCTTAAAGAATATTTCAAACACCACCTCTCCATCTTAACTGCAATCTCCATTTCATTTATCTGTCAAGGAAAATTTCACAATTAGACCCAACAACTTACTATTTGCTAAAGAAGATCTTCCTGCAAGGAGCAACAATTCAATTAACATACATCAATCGGTTCATTCATAATTAAAGAAATTTAAAATAATTAATGAAATCAATCCATTGATAAAAAAATATTTACAAATTAATTACATAATTATTAGTTGCAACCGTATAAATTTAAAAGATTTCAAAATGTATGAAATAAAAAATAATTCATTCATAATTAAAAAATTAAAAGTAATTAATGAAATTAATTGGTCAATTAATAAAAAATCTTTAAAAACAACAAAATAGTCAACAAACAACTAATCATTCGAGAAAAGAAAATGAAAACGGCAGAAAAGTTACCTGCATTTTGCGCTGAAATCCAATTCTAGAATTTCCACCGGAGAAAAGGAATGTATCACTCTCACATCAAATAAAGTAAAAAAAAATGCAACACAATCACTCAAACCAAATCAAATAGTAAAAAAGATAAAACTCGTTTTGTCCCCACGTACCACATGTGTATTGAAAGCTTTGGCATTGGATAACAAAAATGGTTCATGCAACTTTGCAAAGAAAAACAAAATACAGTTCTTGAAGTAAAATATCACTTGAATCATAATGTAATAATCTTCACTTAAATCATAATGCAATAATTTATATTCAAACATGTGAAATTGCATCTCTAGTCCCTACAACATTTTCTTGTCCCTAATTACCAGTAGGTAGTAAGACTTCCACATTCTTCCCAAAAGCATATTGCCAGAAGAACAAAAATTTTAAAATGATTTCAAGATACCAAAACATAATCACAATAAATACAATGGCAAAAGCACTGTTGATATATACACAAATAGTCCTAACAATGAATATGCATAACTAAAAGGTAAAAGCATGTTTGACCTATATTTAGGTACTGGTGGCTTCTCTGGAAGATCATCATGTTGTTGATACATCAGCCTGGAACAATTTATAAGAAAAAAGGGAATTAATCATTGCGAGAAGGAAACCCAAAATCTCCATTTTTTTAGTCCTAAAGAGAAAGAAACAAAAGTATTTGAAATTAAATTTCCCTATAAGGCTACCATTAAGATATCTTCACAAATATCACCAAGCCTACTTAGCTTTCCATACCAACCAACTATTTCTTTTGTTGGGATACCTCGAATCTTATAGCATCTTCAATACACCTGTTTTATAACAATATGTTTCATGCAGTCATACAAAGGAGTCCATGACAAAGATTGCAAATTCCTTGTGCAACTAATCCAATAATCACATAACATTGTCAACGTGATGCTTTTCAATATTCAGTCACATAATTGACATGGAATTAGCAATATGTTTCATGCAGTCATAATGAAGCTTTACAATCACATATTAAACAACCAATCCAATTGACCTTGAATTATCACTAGAAGATGCAAGAATGCTTTGAGTATAAGGACATTAGAGCCAACTTAACATTAATAGATATTATTAACCACAAATAACACCATTCAATTACAAAAACAGCTCAAGCTCTAAAATAATTAAATATAATATAACATTCCTTTATACTAATTGTGAGAAGATGGATGAGTTTAAGATAATCATTCTTGTAGCCCATGATAAAAGGACAATTGCTTCTGGAAGAATACAGAAAGGTCACATCCACAAGGTGAAAAACACCTAAAGACAAAAGTTTGGGCTTAACTTAAAATTACAACTAATAATGAACAAAAAAAATCAGAACAACTTATCGTTAATGATGACTTGTCTAGTTATGTAGTGAATAAAAGCTATTGACTTAGATGAAGAAGCTTTGCTTTTGGTATCGAAATCAAAGTTGTTGACTTCATTGTTGTCTAATAATATGAAACTTCTTTTGTAACTACCTACCAATGTCCTTGTCACTGCTGATCAAACATTGAGAAGATACTACATGGCTGCACTTGCATATCTAACAACATAGATTCCAAAAGTCATTCATGTGCACATCCAATCACAATGAAAATCAATGAAATTTAATAGCTAACAACCTTGGCTCTTCTTTTAGCAAAAAAACTTCTTTGAACATTAGTTAGTTCCTCCATTTCATTGAGTAATCTATCTTCTTCATCACCTTCTGCTAATTTTTTGTCTGTTCTGTAGTGGTGGGATCATGCTTTTGAGTTAGTAAAAGAGTTTTTCTAATGTTAATCCTCTACCTACATGTGATAAAGAATAACATCAAACCCCACACATATAACGGGGAACAATAGTATTGGATCTTTTTATAAAATCGATCAAATATCACAGTGAAATTTAAATCATGTACTTACTTTAAAAGATGCTTGAAATCTCTTCCCCAATTACCTAAAATCATTGTAGATAGATTTGACCTTCAAAACAACCACATTAAAAGCATTAAAATTAACAACATTGATTTCTTCTAATTTTCCAATGATTACAAAAAATGCATTATCACATTTCATATAATTTAATCACATCTCAAATAATTTAAACAAAATATCTCTTAAGTTGTTAGCTCATGATAATCAACTACATCAGTAAAGGTTATAAAAGATATTGAACCAAGCATCAATAAAGATTCCAAAAGAACAGGGTCAACAACAATATTATTGGAACAAAATGCAATGAAGAAGGTAGGATAAAACAATGTCATTGATAGAAAAGAGTGTTTGTTAGGGTTGGGAATGGAGAAGGGTGGAAGAGGGTTTCAAGGGTTATTTGGCAGTGACATTAGGAGGAAAAATTTGTTAATACAGAGTGGATTGTGAAAAAGAAACATAGCAAGATACAAAAACTAAATCAGATCAAAAGTAACATATCACATTATAACAATAAACATACCAAGATACAAAAGAGACGAACAAAAAAAAAACTAAACTTCAAGCTTATGGTAACTGGAAAGAAGTAGAGGAAGAACCTAATCTTCAAGCTTCAAGAAACAACACAAACTTGTTATACATATAATGAACAACACCGATTCACCAAAAAAGAAAAGAAAAAGAAGTAAGCCTTAAAGATTAATCATTCAGCATTGTGTCACTAGTCTAAGCAGCAAAGGTAGATTAAGCAGGAAAGGAGAAATTCCACGAAAGCCATTCCAATTTAAAATTAAGCTACTAACTTTTACCGACTATTAATCCTGAACTCCATGTTCAACACATAAGAAGTACAAAAAAGACCTTTCATCAAGAAGAAGAAGGAGAAAGACCGAATGATTTTCTTACGCTTTTGTAAAAACTCTGTTATAGAAGAAGAAAAAGAAGAATAGCCAGTCTTGGAGAAGAAGAATGGTTCCTCTCAACCATTACATTAGTCAAAATCAAAATTGAAACCTACCATTAAAGGGTGGAAAAGCAGGAAAGCATAAAAAGGTGGAAAAGACGAACAACCCTTCAATTCAGTGGAGTATAGGAGAAGCTTGCTGAAAAGCTTATCTCACTTCGAAAAGAAAGCTTTCAATCAGCTACAGTATTTGGCGGCAGTGCAGTGGTACCTGAAAAAACAAATTCAAAATGTAACTGTAAAAGGTAAAAAAAACCAGCATAATGGACAACTGTCGACAATTTAAATATGGGTATTAAGGTAATATCCCTACTAGTTTGGGTTCTTATATTTATAGTAGATTACACAACTATAAATATATATACATATATACCAAATTTCTTGAAATTTTTCTTGCAATCACAATCAGTAAACAACAATAAAAGTTCTATAATGCATTCAAATGTTAGAAATAAAACTAAATTCTTACTTTTTTTGCAAATGCCAAGCATATCCAAATCCACTTTTTCAAGCTTCAAGCCAAGTTCTTTAGTGAATGTATCAATAATAAGTTAACAAAATAAAATTTAATCCAGCAGTTACCTATAAATAGTAAACTTACTGCTACTCATGTTAAAACTGAAATATATCTTACTTACTAATTTAACTTAACAATTTTATTGAAATGAAATTAATTAAAAATAATTATTATTTTAATAGAAATTTTAATATTTTAAAATCCTATTACAAATTTTAAATATTTAAATCAAATATTAATTTAATAATGAGGACCATTTCAGACTTGGATTGTCGTGGTGACATAAAAAATGGCCATGCTTTATGAGACAATAAATAAAATTATATTTTATGAGACACTATACTTTGTTTATTGCTTTTAATTGTTTTTTTACTAAAGAAGGTTATTAGAATTTGCTTGCAAGTCTTTCTTTAAGAGCTTTTGGAAAGGTTATTAGAATTTACATGAGACTTGCTTCAATAGTGTGGAAGCGTAATCAGAAGAATTTTCGGATAGTTTAGACTCGTGGTCTTATATATCATCTAGGTTTGTTTATAAATAACCAATTTATAACTTTTTCTCCAGGAAAAATGAAAAAACGTTGGAAACATATATGAATTATACTACGCAGTCTGAGATAATTATGAAAATCATCATTAAAATTATTACTAAAATACGTAGCTATGTAAGGTGGTCATATAATATATTCGTAGATTATTAGTTTATAAAGTATGGATATTTTAGAAGTGATATATTTTTATCGTATTTCAGATTTTATTTGGGGTTTTATAGATGGAAATTTTTGTGTGTTGATGCTTGTATCTTCATTAAATATTTTTATAGTGAGTTGGTATAGTATATAAAAAGCGTAGACATTATTTTTTTTCCAATACCAATGTTGTAAGGCCCACTTAATTTTGATCCAATATTTTAAAGGTCTACCCTAATAAATTGGGCCTAAGGTTGACCCATAGGGTGTCCAAGCCCCTAAACAGCCCTAACACTCTCATTCTCTACACTTTTTAGAAACCAGTTTCCCTCATTCTCTCTTAGAACTGCAGTCGTGCTCTGCTAGTGTTTGGTATCAATCTTGGTCAAGCTAGCTCAACTATTTTCTACTCCACGTAAGTTGTTCTCCAACTCATGCTCTTTCTTTTTCCAGTTTGAGTTTCGTGTTTCCAACTAGGGCTAACCGTAGTACCCTTCCCTTGCTTTGGTGTCTCTATTTCCAGCTCACAAAACTGTTCTTGGAGCTGTGTGCTTTCTACTTATGCCTACACCCTTTGCAGTAACTTCTATTGAGGTAAGGGAAGCTAGGGTTTATAGCCTTTCATGATTTTTCGCATGTTTTCCGAGTTTAAATCATATTCATGAGGTATGCTTGTTGTTATGGTTGCTTGGTATTGGTTGAACTATGTTTTTGGTACTGTTTCTGTGTTTTGCACACGCGAACAGTGGAGAACCTTGGTATTTTCGCCCAGGCAAGCTAGTCTCACCCAAGCAGGAGTACCAGTTGCTCCCTAGAACTTGCGCGAGCTATTGCTTAGGCGATGAGCTCCTATTTTGAGCGAGAGTCCATCTCGCTCAGGCGAGGAGGTCTTGCCTAAGCGAGAGAACGTGAAGGCCATTGTTCGCACTTTTCGAGCTCTCGCCTAGGCGAAAGGAGCTCGCCTGAGCGAGAGAACCTTTTCGTCTGAGCGAGAACTGGGCGAGAATGTGCTCAAGTGCTGTTTTCCCTTCTATTCTTGGATGATTGTCACATGTTTGGTTGGATTACTATGTTAAAGTATGAATTGAGTGATTTTGCATGTACTGGATGGTTTATGGGCTGGATAGGATAAGTTTGGCATGATATTGGTATGAAACATGAAAGGATGGTTGGTTATATTTATTGGCATGAGATTGGTATGCATGATAATATTACGTTGGTTGGTGAGACATGTTTTTGGTATGGTCAGGACGTAATTCCACGAAGGTTTCGGGGTGATGCCTCATGGTCAGGACGTAATTCCATGTATCTCTAGGTGAGATGTCATGCTAGTGCTTCATTGGTTAGGACGTAATTCCACGATGGTTGCGTGGTGGTGCCTCATGGTCAAGACGTGATTCCATGACCCCTATTAGTGGGAGCTCATGGTGGTGCCTCATGCTTAGGATGTAATTCCACGAAGTTCGTGGTGGTGCCTCATTATATAATTTAGTAAGGATTCAAGTAAGGATTGCATCCTGACACTCTAAAGAGTTAGTTAGTCTTACATAGAACGTACTAACTCAAGTGGTGAGAGTAGCAGGAGGCCCTAGTCTTTGGCAGGATAATGGCCTTAGATGTTTGAAGGCTAACCTCGTGAGTGGTAGCGTGAAACCCATTGGCAATTATATGTATCCGGATAATCGTGTCTTGAGTCTTAGTTTCTTATTTGCAAGTCATCACATGCTTGGTTGATGTATGTATCTTTGGCTATAAAATTGCATGCAATGGTATGATAAATCATTTTCTACTCTAGCTTACCCTTTTTGCTTGTTTGTATGTTCAATGTGTGGTTTTATCCTTTTGCGATGATCATCAATTTATTGATGTGAGCAGATGTGAGAACTCCCCGTGGTCATCAGGGTGATGGAGATTTCGCTGCTTAGTTCATCTTGGGTCAAATTCCGTTTTTTTGAGTTTTCTTTTAGGGTTGTAGCCCATGTATTGTCTGCTCCTTGATTATTTATTTAGAATATTGTCGATCTTTTACTCTTTCTTATTATTATCATCATGGTGTGCCTCAATATTTCATTCTAAGTGTTCTTGGATAACTGTAAGGAGTGACATTAATACACTGCCACTTTGCTCTTTATATTATACTGTGTGATGTCTCATTTAATTATGTTCTTATTTAAATGGGACGTTACAAATGCTCAGTGGTTGTAATTTTATATTCCTTTTATTTTAGTATATTCTCATTGAAATTGAATAACAAAACTAATTTTCATTTATTTCAGGGACCAAATGGAAGTGATTCTATATATTGAATGAGATTCGAAGTTCAACGAGAGGAAGCAAGGTCAATTAGAAAGATGATTACAACCTTAGAATGTTGTAGGATTAGGATTAGGATATTTTATTTTTGGATACTGACTCACTACCAAAAAAATGTATTTAAGCGACCACCAAATTTGGTCGTTAAATAATATAAATCAGTCGCTAATACCATTTGCGACTGAATTAGCGACATAATTTGTGGTAACAAAAACCTTGGTGGCAAAAACAATAGCGACCAATTTTTAGTTAGTCGCTAAATAGCTACTGAAATATCGGTCGCTATTTGGTCCCTCAAGGTTTGGTCACTTCTCAAGCATAAGAGACCAATTAGCAACCAGAAGTGATACTAAATTCGGTTGCTAGTTTGGTCGCAGAAGGTAGGTAGTTAACGACCAAATTTTTCGGTCGCTAAAGTATGATTATTATATATATTTACAATTTTTTTTGTCGCTAAGTTGGAGGCAAATTTATGAGACAAACAACAACCAATTAAATCGGTCGCTAAAGTATTATTATTTTATTAATATACAATTTTTTTGGGTCATTGAAATGGTGGCAAATTGGTTAGTCGCTAAATTGGTGACAATGTTCGAAGACTAACAGCGGCCCATAAAATCAGTTGCTGATCAGCAAAAAAACAAAAAAAAGGGTATTATTTACTATTCTTACCTGCTTAAAAACAATATTTTTACCTATTTATGAATGATAAAATTTAATAGCTAAGTAATAACAAACTACATTACATAATATAGTAAAGTGTAGTACATACATTACAAGTGGTAAAAATATAACTTGATCCAAAAGAACAAAACAAAAATAGTTTGAAAGTGTGTAACATTGAAACATACCAAGTAACAAAACATGAAACTAATGATCTCCTGGTCTATTATCACTGATATGGTTTACTCTATCATCTTCAATAGTAGTAGAATCACTAAGACCTGGCACAACATTCTTCAAATGAATATGTTGCAAAATAAGTTTCATTTGTTCATCTTGTTGGCGCATACGTTCATTTTGTTCATGCATACGTTAACTCTATTTGGCATGACTTTTTAGCAAGTGTTCAACCTTTTCTTCAAGTGTCTTCTCCTTGGCATTCTTTGCCATAAGTTCAGTATTCAACTTTTGAATAGTCTCACTCATTTATTATATTTGATGTACAACTGGAGCTTGGCTAGTAGAAGAGTGAGCACCTACAAAACTATAAATTTTTTTGCTTAATGTACCAAGTCCATACACATTCCCTTTCTTACTTTCACCTCCAACAACACTAAGTATATTTCATTGTCAACAATAGAGGGAACATGAGAGTTTCGTGAGATGAGCCTTCATGCATGTGTTGTTGTTGGAGAGATTTTAAGATGATACTTGGTTCAACTCTTTGAGCTACTCTTTAAAAAAGAGTAGCTCGGCAAAATTATATTTCAAGATAAACATTTTAAATGAAGAATAATTCTAAAAATGGGCCTTTAAAATTTTAGAGTTTAAGGTTTAACTTCAAAGAGAGTAAGAGAGTAAACTAATTGTAGCTAAATTTTACTGTATATTATCTCTGTTGCATGAAAGGATGGCAAATCCATTTGAAAAGATGTCTCTGCATACGCCTGAGACCACCGTCACTTGGTATTATTGTTATATAGGATGCATAAGGCTAGATTAATTTATATAAGAAATTACACAACTATAAATATATATACATATATACCAAATTTCTTGAAATTTTTCTTGCAATCACAATCAGTAAACAACAATAAAAGTTCTATAATGCATTCAAATGTTACAAAAAAAGCTAAATTCTTATTTTTTTTTTTCAAATGCCAAGCATATCCAAATGCACTTTTTCAAGCATCAAGCTAAGTTCTTTAGTGAATGTATTAGTAATAAGTTAACAAAATAAAATTTAATCCAGCAGTTACCTGTAAACAGTAAATATATCTTACTAATTTAACTTAACAATTTTATTGAAATGAAATTAATTAAAAATAATTATTATTTAATAGAAATTTTAATATTTTAAAATCCTATTACATATTTTAACTATTTAAATCAAATATTAATTTAATAATGAGACCATTTCAGACTTGGATTGTCTTGGCGACAAAAGAATGGCCATGCTTTATGAGACAATAAATAAAATTATATTTTATGCTTATGATTTTTTCTTTTGGAATATATATAGGAATGTAATCAATTTGATGAATATATCACTAGTGTATTTTAGAGTTTTTACATCGAGGTATATGTCTCGGTTCTGCGCACCCGCTGCATATAAACATGTAAAACCTTATTTTTCTGCCCTAAAAATTTAAAGGGGCCTAGCCCCATCTGTTGGGCCTAAGTACTGGCCCATAGGGTGTCCAAAGCCCCTAAGGCAGTCTAACCCCTTTCATTTCTGCCTTTCTTGCAAAACAGTAACTTACCTACTCTCCTTTCCCTTTCCTAGAGCTCTGCTAAGGTTTGAAGTTCAATTAGATTCAAGTTTAGCTCGACGTCGTTTCTACTCACGTAAGTGGTTCGTCAACTCATACTCTTTTTCGCTGGGTTGGTTCTTCGTAATTACTGTTAGGGTTCCTTGTAGTAATCTCGTACCCCTTTGGTGTTAGGGTTTTCAGCTTTTAAATCTGCTTCGGGAACTTTTGTGCTCATTCGCTTAAGTGTCGAGGTCGTTTGGCTAGTATTTTTCAGGTAAGGGAAGCTAGAATCCTTTTTGTTTAATGTGCTCGTCATTTGTCTTGCTTGTGTTTCATGATTCTTGAACTAGTATGCTATTGTGGACGCATGGGATGGTTGGTACTATCGTTTGTGTGTGAAATACAACTGATACAGGTACGAATAGTGGTGAGGACTGATAATCTCGCCCAAGCAAGCTTGTCTTGCCTAGGCGAGACTAACAGGGGTTCACCCAGGATTTCTACGCGAGAGGTCACTTAAGCGATAAGTTCCCGTTTTGAGCGAGATGCATTCTCGCTTGGGCGAGGAGGGCTCACCTAAGCGAGATCTCGTAGGAAGTCACTGTTCCCATTCCTCGACTTCTCGCCTAAGCGAGGGGAGTTTGCCTGAGCAAGGGAAACCTCTCGCCTGAGCGAGCACCCTCAACCTGTGCGAGACTCGGGCGAGGATGCGCCTTGTTCTGATTTCTTCTGTGTTATTGGATGAATGCCACATGTATGGCTGGATTACTGTATTAAAGTATGTTCTGATTGTTTATGCATGAGTGATGTGGTTCATGGATTACGAATTGAGTGACTTTGTACGCATGAGATGGTAATGATTGTGATTCATGAGTTTTAACATGATACGAGTATGATGTTTGTATGAAATGATTCATGAGATTAAAAGGATGAGTTGGTTAATGGATATGGTATAGTGTTGGTATGAAATACACTTGTACCTTCGTGGTTTGGGAAGGATGAATGAGATGGATTCAACATGGAATACAAATGAGGATGGATGGTAAACTTCGGCATGAAATGTTTATATGTGCATGTTAAATATTATTTGTTTGATTATGATTGGTCCATGGTCAGTGTGTAATTCCTTGAAATCTCTAGGTGGGGTTTCAGGGTCGTGCTTTAGTGGTCGGGACGTAAATCCATGGCCCCTGTTAGTGGGTGTCTATGGTGGTGCCCCATCTATATAACTTAGTAAGGATTCAAGGTAAGGATCGCATCCTGACACTCTAAGGTGTCAGTTAGTCTCACTTAGAGCAGACTGACTCCTGTGGTGAGAGTAGTAGGAGGCCTGAAATTCATTAAGGGCTAACCTTGTGTGTGAGGGAATTGATTCATTGGAACACCTGTAATACATAGCTCGGGGGTTAGCAGCTCAGGGGTGAGCAGAGGTATCGACCACAAGTGCAAGCATCCGCTGAATCCGACCAGGTTATATGTATCCGGATGAGTCGAGTCGAGTCTTAGTGTATTGATTGGAAGGTCTTAACATGCTTGTTTGATATATAGATATTGGACTGTGAAAGTATATCTAATTGCATTGATGAAATCTTTTTGGCTCTAGCTTACCCTTTCTTGTTTGAATGCCTTGTATGTTATCCTTCTACTTTTGCGATGATCATCAATTTATTGATGGGAGCAGATGCGAGAGGTACTCGTGGTCAACAGAGGAGAGATGATTCAGTCGCATAGTCTGCATGGGCTAGGCTTCATGTTCTTGATGAACTTTCCTTTAGGGCTATGGCCCATGTACCTGTCCGTCTTTTTGATTTCTACATATTCTATTAAACTTTTTATCTAGTTTCCTTTCGGGCACCGTGGTGTGCCTTGGGTTGTAAGGAGTTAAGTTTTAAACTCCAGGATCACGCTGTTATATTATCTTAATGTGACGCTTCCTTTAATTTCGTTTATTGTATTAAATGAGGTGTTACAAAACACGCAATGACATTTTTGTAATTAAAGGCACCTTTTAAGCCTCAGTTGTTATACTAACTCAAGCATATATCTTAAAACATTTTACGAATTCGCGTTATCCATAAAATTTGAAAATTTTTAACTACTTTTATGCCTCGGTTACCGCAGAACCGAGGGCTAATATCTTTTCTGCTTCAGGTCTTTTTTACCCCGATGCAGTTACTTGACAGTATTTTAATATTTTTTTAATTTACTGACATAATATGCCTTGGTTCTTTAATAACGAGGCAGTAGGGACGTTTTGCTTCGGGCCTATAGCCAACCGAGGCATATAATAAGACAATATGCCTCAATTTCGAATTAACTGAGGCAATATGGCTTCGTAGGGTTAAAAAAAACCCAAATCCTTTCATAGTCGCGCAAGCCATCTGCGACTTTCTTCTTCTCCGACCATCCCCCACATAGCATCCAAATCTTTTCTTCTTCTTCTTCCACTACGCCCCAACCGTTCATTCTGGCTTCACCACCGCTGCACCGTGGAGGAGGTGGTTCTGTGGCCGCCGTTGCATCTTCATTTCAAGCAACTCCAGTGCGCCGCTGCTGAGCCGTTCCACCTACACCACTACGTTGCCACTTCATCGTCGACGAGATTATTTAGCGTCACTACTTCTTCGTCTTCTCCAAGAAACCATCACGAAGGTTCCATTGCAGGCAGCCCTTCATTTCGCCTGCACCGCCGCTGCACCGCCATTGCACCGTCAAGGAGGTTGTTCTGGCGGTACCATTATCTCCGTTCAATCCCGCTCCTTTGTATGGTTTATTTTATGTTTTGGGTTGTTTTTGGATTCGACTTGATTTAATTTTTTGCATTGTTTGTGTGTTCTTATATTTTCAATCTTGAATTTGAGATTATTTAGATATATTATAGAAATTGGGTTTGTAGTTTGATGGAGATTGAGTTTGTAAATACTTTTTGGCTTGTGCACGATAAAATCGTTACTACGAAGCCACAAACAAGTGTCCTAATTGTTTTGCAATAGTCCCACTCCCCATCGAGCCCGTAAAGTGGTGCTAAGTTTTTGCTCTATGCTATTTGGAACCCCAAAACCAATTCATGTTGGATTCCTCTCTAGATTCTTTTATTAATTTATTAAGTATTTTTATTACTATTATGTGATAGTAATAAAAATGAGATTGATGATAATGAACTTTGCTTGCTTTTCAAATTTACATATCTTAGTTTGGATCCTAGGAGTTAGTACGCATCAATTTCATCAGAATTTATTTTAAACTTTTGACAGTGTTCACGCACTGTTATCCCCCTTGTCGGACTCTGGTACGGTTGATTCTCCTTCGTTGCTACTCACGTTTCACGCTCCCAGGTTCTTAATTTTTTTATGAGCTTATAATTATTTAGTATATTGTTTATTTTTTGTATATTAGATAAATTAAATTAATTATATGCTAAAATAAATCTATGTTGTCAATTTATTTTGTTTGATCTGAAATCGTCGTTGCATGGAGTTAGCCATAGTTTCCCATTTGAGATTGAATACAAAAATTATGTACTTGTCTCCAAGTATTTTTTTCAAAAGAAAATGCATTTTTTTTAAAGGAGACAATACTAATAATTTAAATGTATCAATCTTGAATTGTCTAGTTGGACAGTTTAAGAATATTAATCACATTTTAATAGTTTATTGGAGCATATATATTTTAATATACATATCTTAAAATTCATGAATATTTTTCATCTGTGTTTTGGTAATGATCTTCGGGTGCATATTTGATTGTGATTGATAATCACATACACTTCGTGTAACTTGAAGACCAATGTGAAATGCTGGCAAAATTTCGTGAAATTTTAGATACGCGTTTTAAAATTAATATGTACCAATAAACTAGAAAAAGTGAATCTTCTTGAATGGGATAGGGTCACACCTTAAATATAAAAGCGAGGTGATCATTAATTTAAAGATTACTGAAATTGTACTAAAATTGTTTACACAATTTCAGTATATAAACGTATGGATCGAGATTGGATTTACTTCCCACGCATCAGTGTTGAGTATGAGAAAGGAGTAGAAGAATTTATACAATTTGCGCAACATAATGAAGGTAGAAATGATGATGAAGTGAAGTTTAGATGTCCTTGTGTGAACTGTTTGAACGCGAGAAAGTTGAATGCAACCGAAATTAGGGAACATCTTATCTGTGATGATTTCCTTCCAAGTTATACAATATGGACATGGCACGACGAATTAATAGACTTTCTAACTGTTTCCCGAACTAAAAATGTTGTGGATTCCACCATGGAAGATCGACGTGACGAAGACAAATTAGAGGACATGATCCATGATGTTGGCGCTGAAGCTTTTGCCTAAGTGTATGTGTATGACACAATGTCTATTGATTCGACGACTCTATTGTATGTTGGTTCAACTAAATTCACAAGGTTGTCAGCCGTGTTAAGACTAATGAATTTGAAGGCGACCAATGGGTGGACCGATAAGAGTTTCACAGAATTATTGGTGTTGTTGAATGAAATGCTTCCAAATGGAAATACACTACCCACTCATAACTATAATGCCAAGAAAATTCTTTGTCCGATGGGTATGGAGTATAAAAGGATACATGCATGTCCTAATGATTGCATATTCTATAGGAAAGAATTTGAAGGATTGAAAAAGTGTTCGAAGTGTGGCTTATCACGGTACAAGGAGAAAATCAACAATGAAGATAAAGGTGGGTTAGAAAAGAATGGCTGATGAGTCATTATTTTCTTCCATTCCACTAGCCTTTGTGTACCCATTAGACAGTTGATTAGTTCTTAATTCTTCATCATTAGAGTGTTTTTCATCTGTTGGGCTTTATTAGGCCACTGTTCCGAATTTGGACTAATTTCACATTATTTGGCCTAATTTTTGTTTTTAATTATTTTTAGGTATTTGGGTGAAGCAATTTTGGAGTTTGGACATTAATATTTAGTTGAAGAGACTTTCCACATCATTGCCACATCATTTCCATGTCATTTCCACGTCAGCAAAGTCAATGGGTCAACATTTGAGGCCTAGAGTGGCATTTTTGTAAATCTGAG
>Ga0214544_1009298_pt1 | contig 15517 bp, 7 predicted proteins | sample CNSS3metaG_FD_160074 | JGI IMG/M metagenome (GOLD analysis project Ga0214544, IMG submission 160074) | Root nodule microbial communities from cowpea collected in UCLA plant growth center, Los Angeles, California, USA - CNSS3 | ecosystem: Host-associated > Plants > Roots > Nodule | place: USA...
CAAATATATAAATATATATATATATATATATATATATATATATATATATATATATATATATATATATATTAATAATAATAATAATAATAATAATAATAATAATAATAATAATAATAACTCTAGTCCACAACCTTACCAAATTTTTTTGATAATTATAGATTCATTAATGATAAGGTTAACATATCATTTTCGGGACACCATCAACTTTTGCAACTTTCATTACCAAAAGTTTTTGATAATTATACATTCAAAATGATAAGATTAACATATCATTCTCGGGGTACCATCAATTTTTGCAACTTCCATATGAATCACAATCATCCCAAGCATTATGTAGTGAGTCTCACAATAGCATCATCGATAGTTTTCATATCCAGGGCTTAACTCCAGAGGCGAAAAAGGATCCATTCTGGCAGCAAGAACCCAATATAACCTTAGCCTCCATCACGTTGATGCTAAATTCAGTTCATTTGCTTAAAATTTTGTAAACTCACTGCTATAAAGAATTAGAGCGGTTAAAATTGAAATTAATTTACAAAGAATCCAACAGAGTTCAACAATTCAAGACAAAAAAAGCTGAGAAAAACCAAACAATTGTACATGTATGTAAAAGTGGAATATAATCAAAAAAATGAACTACCGAATTGGTTAGAATGTAAGAGGAATTGCATTTTGCAGTTTCAATTACAATCTAAAAGTGTAGATACAGTATAATTACACAGGTTGTGTGTAAATATAAATTAGCAGAAATATAATTAGGGGGTTGTGTTTAAATATACAAAGTACTCGGCACACTTTACCTTTTGACACAAATATAATGACAAAGAGTTGTAATTACTATCAACATAAATGTAGTACCAGCCTTTAGTGTACTTATCAATTCGATGAGTAGTCATCAAAGGAAGCTGTCAATCCTACGGCATGATTTGCAAGGTTGCACAACTTTCTTCAATGTTCTCAGTGGTGGCACCTATCTAACCAAGATTTGAAAAAAAGCAATTAACTATTTTATTGTGTAAACATATCAATAAATTTAAAGATGCAATAAAGAAAAACTTAAGTTATTGAGTTGAGTCTCTTAGTAATTTTAAGGAATAACTCATTCAAGGCTATGACAGAACCTAACTAAAATAATCATACATCACCTTAAAGCTGACCCTGAATAGTGAATCATGCTTGATATTTCTCATCACACATATTGAACATAAAAACTCAAATCAATACAAATATATAAATTTTGTCAAATTTTGTATCTGTATCGAATACTTCGTAATGCCATTGTTTCTTGATAATGATGAAAATGAATGGACCATACAACTTGCCAAAGATGGTGAAATTGAGAGACTAAGAATTAGAAAAGACAATATAAATCTTACATACTCTATAGAGAGATAAAAACAACCTTTAAATTCTACCTAACTATGAAGTGTCATGGTGTTTTCATATTAATGAGTTTTGTTATTTTTTTTTTAATGAAAGAATCGTCATTCAAGTGAAGGCTAAGGATCAAGGCTTTACTTTGTTAATTTCACGAAGAGCTTCTTCGACATCCTTTTCTAAAATATCACCTCAAGTTATTAACGACATCAAAACAGGAAATAATGCAGTGAAGAAAGAACATCATATACTAACATTCTCTAATTATCACTTACTGATTGAGTTCAAATTAACTCTTGAGGTTGCATGTTACCATAATCTTAATTATGCAATGGAAACCAGGCAAATAGGCCCAAGAAGCTAGATCTCATAAGAGGTAACAACAATCTGAACCTCTAAGCTCCTTTACTGAAACACTCGTGGAATCAAGTAAGGGGTTACAACCCATTATAGTAGACATAAGGATGATGCTGAAATGATATAACATAATTGTAATTCATTTAACATTATTTGATTCCCGGATATATAAAAGAATATTGAATTCACATTCACAAAACATAAATTATTAAGACTAAAAGAACTTATGTTTAAATGATGAGGAAAGAACATCAAACATGAGAGAGAATATCTAATAAAATATTAATAACTTATAAAACACCAAGAGGCATGTTGAGTTGCGTTTCCAAAGTTAAAAACATGATGGCAAAGAAGAAAAATAGAAAGGCGTATAAAATGTAGAATTATAGATTAAAAAACATAAAAAATACAATCCCGACCATAAGATTACTTAGTACAAAGTAGTTAGTTGCATGAAAGACCAACATTTAAAATATATAAAGAAAAACATACCATTTGAAGATAAGCACGATCAAATGATCTTGGTTTGAGACTTGGGTTTATGGAATGGAACCAACATGCAAAACCACCCCAATCCCACTCTGAAACAAATCAACAGTAACTCATCATCTGGAATTCTTGTTCACCATTTTAAACAAAATATGAAGACCAATGGAGATTCTAGGTGAAGGGATTAAATATACACCATACGAACTTTGAATTTGCAATAGAGAACACATATTGCCTTCTCTTGTTGTCATACTACAAAGGGAAAAAGAAATTGCCATCATGGATTGAGATAATAACTTTGACATGTCTCTCAAATTTGAAAATCATAACAACAAACCATTAAAGTTTATAATTGACACATGATCCTGCATATAAGCATGATGAAGTAAAGCAGTGAAATGAATTTCAGATATGTAATTCAAGATATTTATTAAATTAAATGTAAGCAGTAGAACAAAATCATACATCACAAACTACAATTAGAAAATGATTAGCAAAGGAAGGCTTTTTAGGATGGAGAAAGTTGGTGACTGTAAAAGTTTTAGTAAGTGAATCTATCACTTATAATCATAGTTATAATAATATTCCATATTGTGGGCATTTGAATAGATTAAATCAGGGAAGAGATCAAAACTATCATGGAATTTGCAGGATATGGGTTTTTACAATTATGCTATCATCGAAGACCTTTAAGAGCTACATTATACAACCACATACTATCTCTTTTTCATTTATTCTGTTTCCATGGATAAAATAAATACAAAACCATAATGGTCTATAATGGTTAAAAACCAAAAGAAGACACTTTATATAACTAAATGCAAATAAAGAACAACTAAAACAAAAGCCCATACTATTACCTGATTTTCTCTTGAGTTTAGAACACACAAATAGGGTATTCTTATCTGAAATAAAAATCAAACATGAATGAAGAAAACACTTACCCCTAGGCTTTTAAAAATATAAACTTTTATTCTCATGGTTAAAAATTAAAAGAAAGCAAAAATTTTTAATGTAACTAAATGCAAATAATGAACAACCAATAGGAAAGTCCATAGTGTTACCTAGTTTTCCCAGGTTTAGCACATATAAACAGGGTCCTCCTCTCTAAAAATAGCATAACTTAAAAATTGTAAAAGGAATAAGAAAACCTAGAAAATGGAATAAACATGAATTGAAATAAAAAATCAAACATGGCTAAAGAAAACACTAACCTTAGAAGCAAGCATGGCTTACCCGTAGGATTCAAAAGTCACTAACAATTTAAAGAAAAAACATTAGCATATACTAAAAAATGAAACAAAACCACAAACCCTAAAAAGCATTACAAGTTTTGCTATTAAAGTGTACCAACATAATAAGTAAAAGTTAATAAAAGGAATTAGTAAAATTCATGATTTAAAAAAAAGAAAAACTAAATTTATACCACAAATACATAACATTGTCATGAAAGGAAAACCCCATATTAGTAAGTACAACTTTGATCAGCTTGGAGAAGATGAAGTTTGAAAGTAGTACATACATACCAATGACATAGGTTCCTTGCCCTCCAAATAATCTAGCAGGTACCTGGTTAACTGTTGTAGCGTTAGACAAAATCAAATTTGTAAAAGAGTCTCCTAAGCAAATAAAATGAATAAGTTTTTAGCCTAATTTTCTCATATAACAATTGCAAATGACAACTAAAGTACATTAAAAAAGTAAAAGATTACATATTAAAGAAATTACCACAATGCTTTGGAAGTGTTTCTGCAATGATTTATTGTGATTTTTTTGGTGCTCCAATAATGACTTAAAAAACAAACTAATTCATAAAGTAAGCGGAATGTAAAGGTAGAAGAGGAAATATATTCTAAATTTTCCAAATTTGTTGATAATAGTATAAAGATAATTAAAATGTATAGCTACTAAAAGAACAATAACTTTGAATCATTACTTGAAATATATGCTACATGGAAAAAGTATATAGATATAACAAAGGAATATTTTCGTCTTTATTGACACTCAAATAAAGAAAACTTACAGTAGAACATTTGAAGCAACTACAAATAAAGAGTGTAAATAAACAACTGCAAAATAAAAATAAGCAACAACAAAATATAGAATCCACAACCCTCAACCTAAACACGAAATCACAAACAACACCAACAGCAGAACCACAAATTCTCGCAAACCCACAACCAAATGGAAACACATTCCACAGAAGCACTAAAACACAACCACTGTCCAAGAAATCAACTTTAGAAAACATACAAAATCTCACAACCAAAACCACTCACCTTGGACAACAAATGTAGTAACGGAAGAAGAAGGAGAAAAAGAAGTAGAAGCAGAAATGAAAACTAAGATAGAGCAGCTGATGAAGGAAAAAGGAAAGCAGAAAACTGATTTTAAATGACAATATACATAGAAAATTTGAAAGAAACCATCACACCGAGCTATAATGTTGGCACCATCTGCATCTTCAGTCTATCACTGCATCAAACCAAATAAGAGCACTGCCATGTGTCTAAAATATAAGAAAATGACCTCTGGAAAAGACCCAAATACCCCAACATAAACGACTAACAATTGTCCAATTTTCAGGTTTTTTGGTAACTCTCCCTCCTCTTAAGGATGGCCCATGATCTGCCTATTTCCATTCCAGTTTTTGACCAATATAACCCTGTTATGAGGCATCAATTTCGTTTAATTGTGTGGCCATAAAAGTAATATCTACTTTCCCGCCTGTTTGAGTGTTGGATGGAGGGAGTACTGTGCATGATTTGATTAATGTTGCATGCATTAATGACTGAGCTCAATTACTTTGAAATGATCTACATTTTAAATAAAGTAGTGTGGTGGTTCCATTGTCTGCATTCCTTCTTCGTTCCCCCAGTTTCCTGAGGTATGCTGTTTTTTTCTTTGTTTGTGTGTTTGAGTTTTTGGTTGGATTCTCTATCTCAGTTGTTTTGAGACCATTTGAGCTCAATTACTTTGGGATGATTTTGTCGTCTGCATTTCTTCTTCTTTGTCCCCCTAGTTTCTCAAGGTATGCCATTTCTTTGGTTTTTGTGTTTGAGTATTTTGTATTTGTGTTTTCTGAGTTTCATTCGTTGGTGTTTGGGGCTTGGTTTTTTGTATGTTTTACAAAGTATGTATTTTGTTTCTTTTTTGTTTCTTGGTAACTGATGAATGATGTTTTTTCAGAGAGATTGATGAACAAATTGCATAACACAAAAAAAGACCAATGCTTTTGTTCTTCTATTCGATGAATAAATTATTTATGGGACATCCATGAATATTTTCCGCGAGATAGTTGAATGAACTGATTGAAGAACGCCTAAAAGTTGTAAGCTTTTTTTCTTGACTCCGATCTTTTCTGCTTCTACCATATATAAGCACTTTTCTTTGTGGATGGAGGTTTTCTTTAGATTCATGAAGAGAATGAAGAACACAAAAAAGGTAAAAAATTTTCTTTTTCTTTGACTCAATTTTTTTTTGTTTCTTGGTAATTGACGACTAGTATTTTTCTATGAGATTGTTGAACAGATTGAAGAACACAAAAAAAGCGGAAGGTTTTGTTTTCTCTTCGATGGATAAATGATTTATGGGACATCCATGTAGATTTTCTATGAAATGGTTGAATGAACTGATTGAAGAACACCAAAAAGGTCTAAGCTTTTTTTCTTCTCTCTGATCTTTTATGTTTCTACCATATGTAACTACTTTTCTTTGTACTACTCCTCTGTTTGATGAAGGTTTTTCTTTGAGATTCACGAGAAGAATGAAGAACACAACATTTTTTTATTGGACTTATGGTCTTGACTTTGATCTTCTTTTATGATTAAAAAGGCCACCTATTTGAGGGTTAGATGGAGGGAGTACTGTGCACGAGTTTATTGATGTTGCATGAATTAATAATCTAAACTCGGTTACTTTGAGATGATCTGCATATTAAATAAAGTGGTGTTGGGTGGTCCCGTTGTCTGTATTCCTTCTTCTTCGTTCCCCCAGTTTCTTGAGGTATGCCATTTTTTTCTTTGTTTGTGTGTCTGAGTTTTTGGTTGGATTCTGTATCTTAGTTTTTTTGTGACCATTTTAGATTTCGTGTTTGTGTTTTTTGAGTTTTGTACGTTGGTGTTTGGTGCTTGGTTTTGTATGTTTTATTAGGTATGTATTTTAATGTTATGTTTTTCAATTTTTATTAGTACTTGTGTTCTTGAGTTTTCTAACGTTTCTTATTTTTTTCCTTTGTTCTTTCATGTTTTCTTCTTCTATTAAAGTGAAGATCGAAGATTTTTGAAGATCCAAAATGAAGTTCTGAAGCAGAAGGATGAAATATCATTATTAAGAGGTTTTATTTTAAAAATGTTTGATTTTAATTATTTTTCCATTTTTTGAATAGATGAATGACTCTCTTAGTTAACCAGATGGTAAAGTTTCTTCATTGAAACTTCTGACTATTTCTGTCTCTTTATATCAGTAACATGAGAAATATAAATTACTTTTCAAGACCATCTAATAGCATGAGAAACATAAATTACTATTCAAGACCAATTAATCGCATGAGAAACATAAATTACTATTCAAGACCATTTAATAACATGGGAAACATAAATTACTATTCAAGACCATTTAATAGCATGAGAAAAATAAATTACTATTTAAGATCATTTAATGCAATAACTTACTCTTTCACATAGGAAAATAGAAGAATAAATATCACAAATGAATTTGAACCATCTTTTTAATAACTTACTATTTTTGTTTCTTTTCACTGCATGGAAGATTGTAGTTTTCGGTTGTTATTTCTTCTGGGTTTCCTCAATTTCAAGGTATGACATGTATATTTTTCGTTTGTCTTCCATAGGTTTTGCTTTTTTATAGTTTTACTAAGGCATTTATGTTTTTTTTTTTGGATTTTGGTTTTTATTTCGTATTTGAATTTTGTGGGATGATATCTTGAAACTTTCTTTACTTTCTCTCCCGCTCTTCTTATTTCCGAAATCCTAACTTTATATTTTTCGTTTTGGCTTTTGCTTTGATTGTGAATGTTTTGTTGTCATGATCAGGTGATTCTTTGTTTTCATTTTGGTTTTGCTGTGATGTTTTGTTTGCATGTCCTATTATCGTCTTTCCCTTCATCTTTGTGTTTTTTTAACCCATTATTGTGTTTATTTAGCTTTATGGGTTTTATTGTCTAGGTATTGTTTTTGTTGATGAGTTGATTGTTAAGGTTTTTGCTGTTTTGTTTTTGGTTTTGATTTTTGTTTTGGTTTAATCTTTGATCTTAAAATGTAGTTGTGTTACCATATTTTCGTGGATCTTTGAGATGACTCTGTGTTTTGATTTTTTTTTTGCATTTTTTTATTTATTTTTGTATGACTTCATTCTTCGTATTGTCTTCTAAAGTTCCACTTTTGATTTTTCTTATTTTTATGTTCCTTATTTTGTAAAGTTTGTAATGGAAAAGAAGTTGGATATGATTAAAGATATTGAAGATTAAATCTTTTTATTTTTTGGATTCTCTGCTCCGTTTGATTTCTAACCTGTTGTGTTTTTTTTCTTCTTATCTGACCGAAATACCGAGAATACGAAAGCATTTAAAGGCAAAAGTGGCATCTGATGCATGCAAGGTTCATCCCCTTATTGATGAATTCATACCAAGTCATGAAGGCAAGAATGAGACTTGCTTTACACACCCAGAAAAACTACTAGGTGCTCCATGTTTTTCTTTATTTTATTTTATATTATATTATTTTAGAATACCTATTTTATTTTATATATGTTTTGTATGCATTAATGAAATTCTAATTTATTGGGAGACACACGTCTTGCAGGGTACAATACGACATGTATGAAATTAATTTTTTAAGCAATGAAATGATTTTTCTTTCAAAAAGATTTCTAACCATAAGATGGTTGAATTTGACATTTGACAGGTGAACATGATGAGGATCATCAAAGGAAATTGCTCGATGAATTGAGAGCTAAAGTATAATCATTGTGTTATAGAGCTTAAAAAAAGAAAACGAGCTTTTGTTCATTATCATGTATCTCATCTCATGTAAAGTGCAAGATTAGAAAGCATAGAAAAAAAATTATATCAATGATATTAACATGTCTATCCTGATGGACTGTAAATTTACTAAACTTTTTTAAATAGCAGTATGCACCACCTGTTTTTTTTTTGTTTTTCTTTACAATTTGTTTTATCTTGGTAATTATGATATCTGTAATATCTCATACATATGTTACTTTGTCTTTAAGTTTCGATTATTATTTTCTGGTTGCTTTCGATTTTCTATCCTTTTACTTAACTTTTTATGATTTTCATATCGATGATTGATAGTAAATACTATATAAGACACAAACACCATATATATTATAATTAATTTGAGTTTTATTAATATATTTAAATTATTATAAAGTTTAATCAATTATTTTTAATTTGTTTAATTTTATATTTTTTTTTGTGAATAATAAGATTAATTATTATTATCAAAAAGTATTGGAATTAGAAAGTGAACATTTATTAATTATAATGTAAAACTAAGATATAAAATTTATAGTTTTATATTTGTACTTTAAAAATAAAAATAATTTTATATTTTGAAATTTGTACTTTTTCTAAATTCTTTTTTGTTCACCTTCCCTACAAGATTTTTGCTACTTTTCAACTTTTTCTTTTATTTTCCCAAGACATTTCAAATTCAATATACTGAAACTCCGGTCAACAACAACATTGGTTCTGCTACTAATATTATTGATATTAAAATTATTATCTATATTATTATTATTTGTGTTATTATTAGTATTAATATTCGTGTAAGTGGTATTAATTTTAATATTATATTTTATTAATAAAAAATAATTTATATAATTCAAAATTTTAATCACAACATATCACTAATTAATTATTATATGTGAATTTTATAATTAGTACAAATAAATTAATATCAAAATATTAATATACTTATCATTATCAATTATAAATATTATTATCAATCGTTTCTATTACTATTACATTATTAGGATCATAACTATTATAATAATAATAATAATAATAATTATTATTATTATTATTAATAAGAATTATAATTATTACAATTATAATTATTATCATTGTCAACTATAATTATAACTATATTTTTAACAACTATAATTATTATACATATATTAATAAATTATTACGTCAATTTTATAATTTAATGCAAACAACTTTATATCCAAGTATTATTAGATAATCATAATATGTTCATTTTAAACAAAATTAAAATAAAATGTATATGCATCAAGAATTAGTTATTATAAATTTAATGTTTATATTGATAACAATACCTGCATTTATTTTTGTTTAAAAATTTTAATATCAATCATACATTATGTTTGCATTTTTGTTTAAGTTGATTATTGTGTGGACATTATTTTTGTAGGAGACGAAAGTTTTCAATATTCCTATATTTTATTTTAACAACAATATGTACATATGTATTTTATTTCAATAGAATATATAACTCAATGTACATTTTTTATTCTTCTAAATTCATATGTCAATATCTTTCCGTATATATTTTTTCTTTTAAACTCTATATCTATCTACTCTTAATTATTTCATTATAAAAAACAATAGTATTGAATTATTTAATTGTTATTATATTATTTAAATATTATATATAAAATTATAATAATGAAATATAATAATATATTTTATACAAGACCATCTTACATAACACACCAAAATTTTACTTTAACAACGACGGTGCATATCCATTTCATTTTAATGTAATATATATGTGTTTCTATTTAAAAATGTTAACATCAATTTCATGTTGTATTTACTTGTACGGGACCATATTACATAATATATCAACACTTTACTTTAATAGAACATAATGAAGCATATTATCGTAACTACTCCTTTGTTTGATGAAGGTTTTTCTTTGAAATTCATGAAGAGAATGAAGAACACACATGTTTTTTGTTATGCTATACAATTGTCACTATTTCAATATGTATAAATTTAATTTAATATAGTACTTTTATATTTATGAATATATATTTGATTTGATATATTCAATTAGTTAGTCATATCAATTTTGTTTTTATATATAATATTTAATGAAACTTTTTAGTTCCCAAGGACATGCAATAAATTCGAACCATCATGATGTACAGTTGTGACTCTTGAAATAATTATCATTATCCTACTCTGTTTATATTATATATACTTCTTATGTTTATCAATTTTCCAATTCTTCATTAGCAATCAAATTTTAACAATCTTCTTCATTTTCTCTTACCAATCTTCTCTTTTTTATAAACATGTTTCAAATAAAATATTTTTTATAAATCAAGTAATTAATATATTATTACAAATTCTATAAATGGTTTCGTATTCAACACTTAAAATTGTTTACATTTACCAATTCCTTAATAAATATTTATTAAGTGGTTTACATAAATGACTCATAAATGGTTTCATATCCCAATATTATAATTGTTTCAATTGCATTGCAAATGGACCTATTCCAAGATAATGTGACAATTATGATTAGGAATGTCTAAAATATCCGTATCCGCGGGTATCTGCGAATAAAACCCGTAATGGTTAGGAAACAGATATTAAAAATGGATACCCGCTACCCGCGGGTACGGATATTTTTGATACCCGCATGTTAACAGGGTGAATATAGGTATCATAGTATCCGTATTCGTGGACACCCGTACCCGCTAAACTTTAATTCACAAAAATATCCTTATATATATATATATATATATATATATATATATATATATATATTTATAAAAAACATTTTGACCTATTTTTTTCTCAAGAATTAATCGGAGAAAGTGACTTATTGATCAAAGCACTAATTAAAGAATTTTCATTGTGTTGAATGTCATTTTATATTTATTTTTATGATTAGTTGGACTTGTATGAACTTGAGTTTGTTTGAACTTTATTTAAAATTTATGATAGTGATGTATTTTATTTTATTTGAATTTATGATTAAATATTTATTTTTTAAATAATTTTGTAAATACCTGCGGGTACCCGTGGATACCCGCAGATATAAAAAAAATAGACGGGTACCCGCATAATGGATGCCCGACGGATATGAGTACGGGTACATGGCAGATATTTATCCAGCGGGTAGGATGCAGAGGAGCTACTACTCGTACCCTACCCGTCACGTTGACATCCCTAGTTACGACTGCTCAGGAAACAATGCAAATATCTTCATATTACTAAATTACTAAATCTGAGCGTATTCCAACTTATAAAAACACAACTTCCAATAAAGATATTTTTAAATTTATTCCTAATAATATTTTTTTTTTAAATAATCAATTGCTTTTCTTGTTATTTGCATTATGAATAGATTCTAGAATCCACATTCGTTATTGCACTGTTAATATCATATTTAAATATTTATTATCAAATATTATTATTTCTACTATTTCTTTTAATTAATTTCACTAAAATAAATTTATTATAGTTAATTAAATTAATTCTATGCTAAAATAATGAATTAATAATTATATACAATTAATCCGATAAAAATAAAAATAAAAATTAATTTTTTATTAATATATAATAATAATGAAATCTATTTTAAAAATTAAAAAAAAAAACAAAAAACATGACCCATGTGTATGCATTGGTCTTCTCTTTATATATTGTTATATATAAAATGTTATAACTTTAAAATAATATTAAGGGTAAGACTGAAATAACGAAATGTAGACACAAAAAATGGTATCTCTTTATATATTGTTATAGATATACTTTTATTTTTTTATTGTATCTATTATTATTTATTGAATATTAAAAACAAAATTAATTACTATAATACTTTCATATTTATTGTATTATGTTTAACTTTTATTATAAATTCAATGTTTACGTTGATAACAATATCTACATGTATTTTTGTTTAAAAATTTTAACATCAATTTCAGATACTGTAACTTTTAACAGGGACCACATCATCTCACAATATGTTTGCATTTTTTTCATTTTTCTTTAAGTTGATTATTCATACGTGGACAATACTTTTACATGGGCCAAAAGTTCACCATATACCAATATTTTATTTTAACAACGACATGTACATATGCACCGAACAAAAGTTTACAAGACACTTGATTACTATACGTTGCCGCCAAAATCACACCTTTCAGATTTATTTTCAAATGTAATCATTTCAATATTTCAATATAAACTAAGTATAACTATAAACTATGTATTGTGTAACTATAGATTATATAAATATATAATGAACCTAATTTGGTCTTAAATAATTAGATAATGAAGTAGATTATCGTAATTAACCAAAATCTAAGTGATATATTTACAAATTCACATAAATTAAATCAATAATAACAATACTTTAATTTAGTTTTTAACCAATATAATATATAATATTTAAACAAAATACCTACAACAATAATAACACCAAAACATAAAAAACCCATGCGTACGCACGAGTCCCATACTAGTTGTTCACTAAAGCAAGGGCAAGCAATGGAAAACTGGACACGTGTCAAGCATTTAGATGAGGTTAGTAATGTAATTTTCCTTATACATTGTATTACTATATTAGAATAGATGACCAGTTAGATGATGAACTATCTAATGTCCTTAAGGATGGGGAGAGACTTTAAGAATATCAAAACTTCACACATTAAGAGACATCCATTTGGATTCCTGGTGTGGCTTTGAGCCAGTATGAGTGGATTTTTTAGCTCTCTTTAGATCTTCAAATTAAATATGACTTCTCATACAATTAAAATCAAAATATTTCTACCAAAGTATTTTTATGTTGATTTGATTGGATGAACATTTTACTAAGAATATGAGCCATATGGATATATCCTAGCTTGTTATGAACCTTAAATCAAAATGATAAGAAAAGAACTATTAGAACAAAAATGAAAACATAGACTAGAAAAGAAAACCTTGAGTTAATGAGTTGAATGATTACTAAAGTTACTAAATACGAAAGATAAGATTTACGGATATGAAATAAAAAAAAAATATCACTCACCTTGGACAACAAATGTAGTACACGGAAGAAGAAGGAGAAAAAGAAAAAGAAAAAGTAGAAGCAGAAATGAAAACCGAGACGGAGCAGCTGACGAAGGAAAAAGGAAAGCAAAAAACTGATTTTAAATGACAATATACAAAGAAGATTTGAAAGAAACCATCACACCGAGCTACAGTGTTGGCACCATCTCAGTCAGTCAAATAAACGAATAATGCATAAATTCCTAAATATTGAAGATAACATTCAAGGACAGAGGAGTATTGCATTCTTCGAGTACACTTACAGGGACTTTTTTAAAATTAAAAATAATTTAATTTAATGCCTAATGTCTTGTGAGTCCGTTGGCATGTAGATAAAAACCTGAGTTTTTGTGTATGCTGGCTTGATTTCATCCATCCTACATAATCACCCGCTCCCATAGACTAATTATAGGTGAGGCAAGCCATGTTGTATAACCCTCATAAATTTAAACTGTAAAAAAAAGTGATATGTTTTTAGTATTAAATAGAAAAACAAAACTTCATGAGGGTGATTTATAGTAATTAGGTGTTTATAAATATAAGAATTGTTGATTAAACATTCACATAAATGCGTGAATCTAACTATTATAATTAATAATACTCAAAATTTCAAAAAGAAAAATCTTAACTGTTAAAATTGGAAAAATCAAGATTTAAAAAGTACGATTGTTATTTTGTTTTGAATGAATATTTTGTTCCTTATGTTTAAATTACGTCTCTTATTTTACTTCTTTGGATGTAATGTATTATATTTGTTAATGCATCATAAAAACAAATTAAAATAAACAATTCTTGTGTGGGTGACGAGCATATAATATATAGGTATATTCATGCATTAGTTTAGGACATTTTTATTTATTTGTGTATTATTGGACTAATTTCATCATGCATTATCTAGTTTTGGATCATACATTTGGATTTGTGCGTTGTTTGTGTAAACAGGTCTGAAGGGAGTAAGTTATACACAAAACACCAGTTCCACAACTGCCTGGTGGAGTCTTCCACGACTTGTGGATTTGGCTTCAAAGATACGATTTTCAAAATAGTTTGTTCCACATGTGCCTGGTGGATTTTTCCACGACTTGTCGATTTTCTAATGAGAAACTTAAAGATTATGTGGACTGACAAAGATTTAAAAGGAGAAGAAAATATAAAGAGGAGAGATAGGGGAAACGGTTAGAGGAGAGAGAAAATCACCTCAGCAAATGAGAGAACGTGGGAAAAGATAAAAGGAAGGTGTTCACGAAAAAAAACTTATTCTGCTCCCTCTCTATTTTCGGTGGTTGCTTTGTCTACCATTTGGAGTTTTTCTTTTCATTATGCAAAACTAATTTCCTTTTTGTTGGAGGATTGATGTAAGACTTTGTATTATAGGTTCTTCTCTTTACATTTGATGTTTTGTTAATGTTCTTCATTTCAGTGTTCTGTTTATGGTTTTATCGTTTATTTATGAGCAATTTCACAATTAGGAAATTGGGGATTGTTTGCCATTATAAACAAGACAGGTTAGATTATGTCACAATTGGAAAATTGGGCATATCTAATTAGTTTGCAATAGAGATGATTATTGATTTTTCATGATTTTATTGAATTTTTGTAAACTGACCTAAGGAATTAGGGGTTCGAATTCAATAAATAGATTTTACTTACTAAGGGATTAGGGGTAAAACAACTCTCAGTAAACTCAAGTGGATGATTACATTTCTTGCATCAATTGAAAATGAGTAAAATTCTATAGGAAAAAGTACAAAATCAATCCTCTAACGATTCTTCTATTGATTAAAGTTTTTGTTATAAATTTTATGCTTGCAATTCTATTGATTCACATTTGCTCAAAATTACGTAAATTAAGAATCTAGTATTCAACAAGTCAATCCCAGAGGACGGTATTTTATTACTACGTTAACGATTGGATTACTTACCAAATGTTCATCAGTGGACTGATCTGCAAGCTCGTTGGTCAAATATTATGCACAATAAGTCAAGAAATTAGTCTGCATTTCTTATTAGGTGTGAGTCGGTCTGACCATTTTTTTTTGTAGGTCAGGATAGTGTCTCCGCAGAGTGGACCGACTCACATTTCTACACCAAATACCTCCAATATATTATCAAATATCTCTTCAAAATAATATATATATATATATATATATATATATATATATATATATATATATATATATATATATATATATATATATATTTTAAAAAATATATATATATATTATACCTTCATTTATT
>Ga0214544_1009302_pt1 | contig 15513 bp, 8 predicted proteins | sample CNSS3metaG_FD_160074 | JGI IMG/M metagenome (GOLD analysis project Ga0214544, IMG submission 160074) | Root nodule microbial communities from cowpea collected in UCLA plant growth center, Los Angeles, California, USA - CNSS3 | ecosystem: Host-associated > Plants > Roots > Nodule | place: USA...
AAAAAAAAAAAAAAAAAAAAAAAAAAAAAAAAAAAAAAAAAAAAAAAAAAAAAAAAAAAAAAAAAAAAAAAAAAATATATATATATATATATATATATATATATATATAGGAGTTACTTGATTAATTGTGAATATTTTAATAATTTAAACGTGAATGGAGATATGGCGGGGACGAGTATATGTACATCCCCATACCCATCCCCATATCCAACTGAAAAAGTCGGGGATTCCCCATACCCATACCCATACCCAGTCAATGCGGGGATTCCCCGTCAAAACAGGGACGGGTTCAGGCAATACCCACGGGAACGGGGTTTATTTGCCATCTCTAGGAATGGAACGTTTCAGGGTAACAAAAGAGGAAAGGGGCTGGCCTACACTGTGCAGAAAAAATTAAATGCCCGCGCCTCTCTGTGCTTTTTTCAAATCTCTCTTTACCTGTTTTTTTTTTTGTTTTTCTTTGCTTTTTTTTTAATCCGTTTTTTTTAATAAATAGTAACAAAATAAAATAAATATGAAGAAAATTGAAAATAGAGAAAAGAGAAATAAAAAAAGATAAAGAGACATAATAAAATCAAAGTAAAATAAGATAGGAAAGAAAATAATAATAACAATGATAATAATAATAATAATAATATAAATAAATAAGTAAAAATAATAATAATAAAAGGTAATAAAAAAAAGAATAAATAAATAAATATGTATATTATAATCCGGACAAAATTGGGTGTTGACAATGTGCCTTACACAAAACCTTTGTTCAACATTAGGTATTAATTCTTGTAATGCTGGAAGTATGTATAAATCAAAAAATAAATTATGAAAGCTTGCACAAAATATAGCTGAAGACATTAATAGTAATGGTTCTAGAGATGCTTACTTTTTGTTGATCATACATGAAGGTTATTCCCTTGCACACTTCAACCCCACCAAGGTCATCCACCAAGAGCTCTAAAAACCAACTCCACGTTTCTTTATTCTCGACTTCAACAACACAATACGCTAAAGGAACCATTTGATCATTACCATCTCTTGCCACAACTGATAATAATTCCCCACCATATTTGCCTTTTAGGAAACATCCATCTAACCCAATGATAGGCCTACAACTAACAAAGCTGTCCTTAGAAGCCTTTAAACACACATATAGTCTTTTGAAAGTTTTCTGTCCTTCATTATCATCTACATTGACCTTCACAGTAGATCCTGGATTAGACCTTAAAAGTTATTGGGCATAGTCATAAACAATTTTATATTGTTCCCTAATTGACCCTTCCACATTCTTGTATGCCATTTTTTTTTGCTCTATGGGCAGTTGTCCTGGAGATTCCAATATTCCATTTTCTTCCAACTCTGTTTCTAATATTAGTAAGTTTAATATCAGGATTATCTCTTATGTTTTTTTCTAATCTCTGACTTAACCATTTAGATGTTATCATCCTGATATTAAACTCCCTACTGTAGGTATGATCATTTATAATTCTTCTTAGCTGCCAAGTACTTTGAGCAGCCTTGTATGCACAATAAGCATACCACTTACATGTTCCTTTTGCTCCTAGACACTTCACACAGATCCTTCGTTTGTCATTTCTAAAATTTTTTAATTTCCTTCCATTGTACACACCATAAGTTCTTATAGCTTCTACAAACTCCTCTTTTTCTGTGAAGTATGTCCCCACATCCCAGTTGTAGCCTTCCATACTTTTGGGCATTGAAAATATCCCAAAGTTTCCATAACTATCTCTGTCATCTCCAGAACAGTCACTGTACTCAACACTATTCAAACTTTCAGATGCCCAATCAGTGTCAGATAAGCCCCTATCACCTGCATGATTATTTTGACCACTGACTCCACCAAAATCGACTGAACCACGACCATCACCGTCCCAAGAATCATCTTCATCTTCATAAGTATGGATACTAACATCAAGTAGATCCTCTTCAATAAAACTATCCCCTTTGGAATCACTACAACTACTTACATCATCCTTATCTACATCTTCTTCATTCGCATTTTCAACATGAACCCGACATCCATCTTCCTCATTTTCAACTTCCACCCGCCCATCAACCTCACCTCCATCTTTGTCTTCTTCATTTTGAACACCTTCATCAATTTCAATTTCTACAGCCCCATCAACCTCACATCCATGTTCCTCAATAACAATTTCTACAAGCACATCAACCTCACCTCCATGTTCCTCATTTGTTGTATGTACAGCCCCGTGAACCTTATCTCCATCCTCCTCACTTTGAACCTGTACACCCTCATCAACCTCTTCTCCATCATCCTCATTTTGAACCTGGACACCCACCCTCACATCACCCTTAGGATTACCCCCAGAATGACTATGAACATCACCCTCTTCCACAACAGGATGATATTCTAACAGATTCACTACCTCAGCTTCATCTACTTTGTGAACCACATACAAGTGTACTTGACCATTAAGAATGACAATATTCACCATATGACAAGCCCCTCGGTCATCAGACAACAACTCCAATTTACCCTCCAAAACAGATCCTCCACCCACTGCATACCACATCTCCTTCACATGTGCATAACCCATCTCCTTCAGAATACCCCAAATCTCGAAATAGCTCCATCTATCTGGGTCACATGCCAAAATACTTAATTGTCCAATATATTGTAGTGACCCATTGCTCTCAAACCTCCCACCATGATGAAAAACAACTTCGAAATGGTCGTCCATACCAACAATAACATATAAATACTACCCTGCAAAATACCATTTTACCCAAACAAAGGAACACAAATTACATTTTCATACCACTATAACACCGACAAAACCATGAAAATAGACACAAGCATAATGGGGGACCACTTTTCGTGCCCACAAACACACTTCATGGACCACCACCGTCAACGGAATCATAAAAAAGGACAACCACCGTCAAAGAAATCATAAAAAATTAAAACAGCACCGCATAAAAAATTACATTAATCAAACCACAACATTCAACCATTAACCCTAAACCCCACCATTCCAAAAACAATTAATTCAATGAAAGACAAATTAAAATGGTTCGCGCACCTGGAATCCGAAATAGTTGCCACTTTGATGTCAATTACAACTTCAATTTCCTTCACAACGCTTGAAATTGCCAAATTTAATTGAACCCTAACTTCACGACAACACTTCTCACTCGAACAAAAACTTTCAATTCTGTTCCCAAATCGTACCCTTTTAATTTTCAATTTCCTATTACGAAGCACTGTTCCACATCACACACCACTCTCGTGCCACGTAATATTTTTTTTCCCACTTAACTGGTCAACACGGTCAGACGTTATGTCATTTAACGGAGTCAACCAAAAGGGACCACATTGATGCAAATTAACTAATTTGGGTACTATATAGATGCAAAGTTAAAAGCGGGTACCATTTAGACACATGTGAATGAAACTGGGTACGTTGCGACTAATTATACCTAAAAGAAAGAAAAAAAATATCATTTTTTATTTAACCAACCAACACAAAATCCCAACAATCCAAACTCCCAACAACATATACAAAAGACGACCTAAATAAAGGAAAAATAATCAAAATCAAATTTCCTTTTACCAACAACAACAACAAAAAAAACTTTTATTTTTAGCTAAATGAAAAAGACAAGAAACAACGAAAGAGTCAGGCTTTATTATAGGTGTATTTTATATAATTTTATTATATAAAATTATTATTTTTTATTTTATTATTATTGTGGATTAAAATTAATCAATAAATTATATTGTTTGTTAGTATCAATTATATTACAAATGATTATTTATTTTATGGATTTATACATAATTTTGGAATAATGATAAACGATCCGTGATGGGTTCGATTATTCAATGAATGGTATGTGATAGACTTAAACATTCAGTAACATGTTGAAAGGTCTCTTGGCTCTGTTGATAAGGATACAAAACAAATACATCATTAATTAGTTTTAAGAAGTAACGTCTCATAGACACATATAGAAAAATGAATCCTTCATTGGTTTTGGATGCTGTACAGGTACCAATCCTTCACCTACTCTACTAATGACCAAGTAGGAATCGTTCTATTTGTTGGTAATGGGAACTGCTAAATTAATTTAAGGTTTATTGCTCTTTTATGATTAATATTTTGATGCATAATCTAACATGTAGGTTTAATAAAGAGAATTGGTGATGGTGCAGAAGGAGGCGTATAGGGTCTAATTGAACAATACATTGTCCAATTAGAAACAATGGAACAAATTTGGACAAAATTCAACTTGATGATGTGTCAATTTCATGGTTCAATACCCTTTCTCAAAATTAGAGGCTATTAACAACAAATTTACTCTAAATAAATTGATTTACTTATATTATTTTGTTATTCATTCAATCAACAATATAATTTATAGACTCGCATTGAATTTTCTCAAAGTTTTACTAACGGCTAAATATGACACACTACACTACTGACCATTAATAACACAATAAACTCTGACAGTTGTACTAAAAAACAGACAAACACAACTAACATGTTAATTATCCATAAGAATTCTCATTTAAGTCTATTCCATTTAAGTTTATTCCAGCAAAACTCTTCCATAAACTTAAAAGGTTCTTTTATCTTTCATTCTGACTTGCCAAGTGCGCTAACACTTCTTTACCTTCTTTTACTTATTCTCAGATGAAGTGAAAACTCACATCAATGTGTTTGCTCATTTCGTGATTAGCTACGATTTTCATTGTCTTTATGGCCAACTTGTTCCTTGATTTCTCTATGGTCGACTTTTTATTTGCTTTCTTTGTAACCTACTTGTTCTTGGCTTTCTATGTGACCAACTTGTTCTTAATCAAGTTCATGTCAATAGGTCGAGCTCTATTTGAAAGATTGGATAATTCACACATATTGTTCCACTCAATCGCATCGATCTATTCATTCATTGAAGGTCTCCAATTCCCATATTGCATTTTCAATGAAGCTTTAAGATTCTTCTTAGCTTGCAATTGTTCTTGCAATCTTGAAACATCTTGTTCAAGTTTCAAGCGCTATTTATGCAAAACTCGATTGCTTCTTTCTAAGGTTTCTTATAAAATTTCATTGCTTATCACCTCCTTTTAAACTCTATGTTGTAAATCACCTTTTACAAATTCTAACCTTTAAATAGCAAGCTCATTTTCTTTAGAATTTGTGGTGTCCAAATGTCCCACGTCTCACGTCTAACGTCTAACGTCTCACGTCCCACGTTCCATGTTCCACGTCCTACGTCTCACGTCTCACATATCTCGTCTCACGTCGCACGTCGCACGTCGCACGTCGCACGTCGCACGTCGCACGTCCCACGTCTCACGTCTCATGTCGCACGTCCCACGTCTCACGTTTCATGTCTCACGTTTCATGTCTCACATCTCACGTCTCACGTTTCATGCCTCACGTCCCACGTCGTCTCACGTCTCATCTCCCACGTCGTCTCACGTTCCACGTCTCATCTTCTAAGTCGTCTCACGTCTCTCACGTCTCACATTCCATGTCCCACGTCTCTCACGTTTCACGTTCCACGTCTCATGTCTCTTACGTCTCACGTTCCGCGTCCCATGTGTCACATCTTACGTCCCACGACCAACGTTTCACGTCTCACATCTCATGTCTCACGTCTTACGTTCCACGTTTCACGTCTCATGTCCCACGTTCCACGTTCCACGTGTCATGTCTCACGCCTCACGTCCCACGTCGCACGTCTCACGTACCACAACTCACGTCGCACGTCTCACGTCTCACATCGCACGTCTCACGTCTCACATCGCACGTGTCTCGTGTCTCACGTCTCACGTCTCTCACCTCCCACGTCTCACGTCTCTCGTTCCACGTGTCATGTCGCCCGTCGCACGACCCAAATTTCACGTCTCACGTCCCACGTCTCATATCTAACGTCTCACGTTTATCATCCCACGTCCCACGTCCCACGTCTCCCATCCCATGTCTCACGTCTCACGTCCTACGTCTCACATCTCACGTCTCTCGATTTACGCCCCTTGTTCCACGTCTCACATCGCATATTTCACGTTTGTCGTATTACGTCATTCCACGTCTCACGTCCCATGTCCCACTTCTCTCGTCTTACGTCCAACGTCTAACGTCCCACATCCCACGTGTCACGTCTCGCGTCCCACGTCCCACGTCCCACGTCTTACATGTCACGTCCCACGTCTCACGTCTCAAGTTCCATGTCTCACGTTTCACGTCTCACGTCTCTCGTCTCACCTTTCATGTCCCACGTCTCACGTCTCATGTCTTATGTCCCACGTCGTCTCACGTCCCTCGTCTTACATCTAACATCCTATGTCTCACATTCTACATCTTACGTCTTACATCATACGTCCTACGTCTCACGTCTCACGGCTCATGTTGCACGTCTAACGTCCCATGTCTCACCTTCCACGTCCCACGTAGCACGTCGCATGTCGCACGTCTCACATTATTGCATTGAAATACTTGATTCTTTCATAAAATAATGAATAATGGTGCTTTGGTTTACTGGTTGCAGTATATCTAAGGTTTTTCTTTGCTGTTTATCCTTCTTCAAGTTTATTATTGATCGAAAAAAGAGAAAGGACATTATTTTATCGAAAATAGGAAAGTTTATGCAGATGTTTGCTATCATTACATGGATGATTTTAGAAAAGTGTTTAGATGTTGGTAGACAATATTTTTTTATTGGTTTTCTGTTCTAACATTTAATATGCGAAGAGATGTGTCACAAAATTTTAATCAAGGATGGGCAAAAAATCCATTTTTTATAATCCAATCTATTTTTTCTATGATCTAATTCATTTAATATCTATTTTATTAAAAATTCAATCCATTTAAAATCCATTTTATTGGATATGGATATCAATCTGATATATATTTTATATATTTTATGAATTGGATATCCATTCTCTAAATCTAGATTTTCAATATGGATAATCCAAAATATCCAATCCAAATTTTCAGTTTATATTTTTGATTAGGTTATGCTAAAAGTTGAGACCGACTAGTCCAAATTTAGTCGTATTTGATTGAGTTGGCGTGACCCTATACAAAATTTGGCCGAATTTTGTCAAGTCGGTCTCGATCGAAATTTGGCCTAGCTGGTCCTAGACAAAATTTGGAAGTATTCGGTTGAGTTCACCCCGACCCAACTTTGATTGCATTGGCCTGAGTCGACCTAGATAAAATTTGACCGTATTCGACCGAGACAACTGCAACCAAAATTTGGCTGTATTCAGCCTAGTTGGCTCCAGTCAAAATTTGGTCGAATTCAATCGAGTTGGGCTCAATTGAGATTTGGCCGAGTCGGCCCTGACCGAAATTTGGTTGTATTTGGCTGAGACGACCTGGGGTGACATTTGGTCGTATTCAAATGATTCGGTCACGATCGAAATTTGGCCGTATTCAATTGAGTCGACCACGACCAAAATTCGGCTGAATTCAGTTGAGTCGACTCTGGTCAAAATTCGATCGTGTTGGCCTTGACCAAAATTTGACCGAGTTGGTCCTGACCTGAATTTGGTCATATTCAACTGATTCGATCGCGACCGAAATTTGGTCTTATTTAGGCGAGTCGGTCCTAACCTAAATTTGGCCAAATTCAGTTGAGTTGGTCATGACCAAAATTTGGTCAAGATCAGCACTTGCCAAAATTTAGCTGTATTCGGTCAACTAAGTCCTGAAGGAAATTTGACTATATTCAACTTAGTCGGCTGTGATCGAGAATTGGCCATATTCAGTCAAGTCGGTCCCGATCGACGAATTTAGTGGAGTCAACCCTGACCGAAATTTGACTGATCAGGACCTGACCCAAATGTGGCCATATTTGGCCAAGTCGGCTTTGGCCAAAATTTGGTCGTATTAGGCAAAATTGGCCCTGGCCGAAATTAAGTCGGATCCAGTCAAGTCGATCTCGACTGAAATTTTGTCGACTCAACCTTAGTCCAAATTTGGTCACGTCGTCTCCGATCGAAATTCGTTCGAAAGTCATCCAAGTTCATCCCATGTTGAAATTTGGCCTCGTTGGCCTCGACAAAAAATCTGTCAAATTCTATGGTGTCAGCGTTATCAAAATTCTAATCCACATCTATTTTGGATCCAAATAATGGATGTGGATCCAAATTTGTGTCCATAGGGCTACCACCAAAGAATTTGACAGATTTGGCCGAGTACTTCCAAATTTTGTCCATGACCAACTGGGTCAAATCTCGATCGGGATCGACTTGACAAAATTTTTGGCCTAATTCTGCCAAATTTTGTATAGGGTCATGCCAACTCAATCAAATACGACTAAATTTGGGCTACTCCGTCTCAACCTTTAGCCTAACCTAACAAAATCTATAAAGTGAAAATTTGGATCGGATATTTTGGATTATCCATTTTGAAAATCTAGATTTTGAGAATGAATATCAAATCCATAAAATATATATCATATTGATATCTAGATCCAATAAAATGGATTTTAAATGGATTGAATTTTTAATAGAATAGATATTAAATGGATTGGATCATAGAAAAAATGGATTTTTTGTCCACCCTTAATTTTCATGTTTTGTCACTTTAACTAATTACATATTTACATATTAGTCTTCTATCATAAATATGTAAATTGTATACCAAATATTTTAAAATTATGTAAAATATTTTATAATTAATAGTATAAAAAATTAAGAGAAAATATTAAAAACATTTAAAAAACAATAAAATATAACATCTAAAAAGCAGTCAAGTAAAATAATAATCACAAAATGCATACAATTATTTGAGAATATGATCAAATACTATTTTTTCAATAGAATTTGAAAATTTGATTGTAATTATTGTTTAGGACGTCAATTAATAAATTACATACAAGAATATATATATATATATATATATATATATATATATATATATATATATATATTAGATGACATTCATGGGACGCTGCATAAGATCATATGCATAACATCATATGCTGAAATCCCTCCCTTCTTGTCAATAATATATCAATAATATATATTTAATGAATGAGAACCCTATCTCCTTAATCTCAAATATCCAAAACTCTCCTTCACCTTCCCTTCCTTTTGGTTACTTCTAGAGTTTTAGTTTTCTCAGTGTTTTAAAATTAAAAAATAAAATAAGAAGAAAATAAATATAATAATTAAAAACATATAAAATAAAATAATGAATAAAAGTAATTTTAAATGGAGTGAAAAGGGTTAGAAGATATGAGTTTGTTTTTGATTATTATTATATAGTTTTTGTAGTGAAACACCTTATTTTGTATTGTATTAAATATGTTTATGATTTTTTAATTTTTAATGGAAATTAAAATTAATTCCTTTTCAAAATTTTGGTTTAATTTAATTTTCAAACTTTACAGATGTTTGACTTTAGTTATCAAACTATACAAATATTTAAATTTAGTTTTTTTAATCAAATTTTGTTAAGTTTATTTAATATTTTAAACGCATTTTACAATAATACTTGAGTTTGCTTATACTGTTTGATATATTTTCACTTCAATGTTAGTTAAGAAACTGTCTTAAAACATGTTTCAAATGTCAATTAAATTTAATAAAATTTGATTAAAAAAATTAGATTCAAATATTTATAAAATTAAAAAATTAAATTAAATAAAAATAAAAATAAAATGACTAATTCCAATTTTCAGTTACCAAAAATATGTTTAACTTTTTTATTATGTAGGTCGAACAGTTTTCTTCTACCGTGTATCCAGTATTTTATGCACGGCACCTTAATCTGATTTGCATTGCAGTTTGCACCCACTTATTTATATACTTACACCTGCTATATTATTTAGAGGTTTATGCTATTTACAGCCCCTGTTTTTGATATCCATATCCCTGCTTCTTATTTTTATTTGGAATCTCTGTTTTCACATATACAACCATTTCTCTCTTTTAATTTTTTTATTATTATTTTGGAAAATTAATTATCATCCTTGTTCTAACTTGATAATTAATTTTTTTTCTCTTAAATAAAATTAATTATCAAGTTTTAAACTTATTTGATAAATAATTGTTTTACTCTTAATTAAAATTAATTATCATGCTAAGTCTCATACTTACTTGATAATTAAATATTTTATTTTTAAATAAAATTAATTATTTCTCGGAGTTACTTAATAATTAAATATTTCATAATTAAAAAATAATTATTATGTCTAGTTTTGATCTTGCTTGATGATAATTTTTTATCATATTGATTTTCGGATTCATTTGATAAATATAAAAATATATTAAAATTTATAACTTTTAAAAAAATTGTTAATCAATCCAAAATTTATAAAAATCATTTCTAAACAGTTTGTTTTTAAAAGAACTATGTAACCTTGCTGGATCCAATTAAAAAATTTTAAAAATGAAAACATGTTTCCTATAGTCATATTTGTGTGTTTTATTTGATTTTTTGGGAAAATAAATATTTGAAAATTTCATTAATTTTGCATACTAAATTAAAGGGAATTGTCATGTATGGGATGCTAATACTCTTTCCCACGTAATTGACTCTCAAACTCAAATTGAATTACTGAATTCGTAGACCATTTTTGTTTAAGTTTTTCATAGTTTTCCTTGAAAAACTATGGTGGTGACTCCCTATTCTAAAATTTATATTTAATTGAAAATGTATTTTTGGTCGCGGTTCCATTCCGATTTCGCAATTATGATAAATGGAGATTCCATTGGGGATTTTCGAGAGTCAATACTACTAGTTGAGTGTGCAAAATATTTGTTGTTTTTAAATATTTATTTTTCCCCTATTTTTATATTGTCTTGCTTATGTATTTGTTTCTGTTTGTCATGTTGTTATATGTATCTCCTTTAATGTCCTGATTATATTGATTAAATTAGTTAATCCTATGGTAGACGACAATTGTTATATCTGTCTATATTTGCCTAGAAAAATTTATTCCTGTTTTGTAGGTGTGGGCTTAGGTAGATTTTAGGTTGCTCCCTTCACACATTACATTTTTAGGCTAGTTCATTCATTGAGATATTGGGGTCCTATACCTGGGTCTGAGTGAGCCATATGGAGTAGAGGTCCAATGTTTGTCATATTAGATCTCAAATCTACTTGGCTATTGTGAAGACTTCATCAAGAGTTTGCTTCCTCTTAACATGCCACATTTGTTAGGTTACTTACTGTTGAGGATTATGTCTTAAGACTGAATTCAACAATTAAGGCATGCGAGATTTTAGAGCTATCCATGGAAGAATTATATAAAAGCTCATAGATTAGAGAATAATTTTTCTTTATACCTTGTAGGACACAAAGGGAGCATATTTTATACCTTTATATTTCTCTCAATCCTTTTTTTATTCATGACACCAAGTATTTAATTTCCAAACTTATTATATTTACATCGACATATTATATGAATAAACACCTTTTGAGGTTCAAGCATGTATTGCATCGTACATTATACTTAGGCATGTCATTTATATTGCATATCATGTACATTTTTTTATTGGATGCATGACCATTTTACTAGCATATTATGTGAATAAATGACTCTTAAGGCACATACATGTATTGCATATCATTCATAAGTATGTCACATTTTCATCAACATGTCATGTGAATAAGTACCCTTTTGGGCACAAATATGCATTGCATTCATATTCTGTCTTCATTCATGGTACCATATTCAGTGCTAAGTGCATAAAATACATCCTCATGTCATTCGTATAACACATACATGCATTCACATGTTGTTCATATTTGCATATACTTAGTTAGTTTTCAAAAGCATAATTCTTAGCAAGCTCTTATCATTTGCATTATATATATATATATATATATATATATATATATATATATATAATGTCTTGATAAAAAAATATTTGTTTGACGACACCTTTACACGACTCGTTCAATAGTTAAGAAAATGTAGAATTTAGAGCAATCTCATGAAACTCTCAAAGTTGATAAGAACTTTATAAAGGAGCAAATGATTGCAATGATGAAAGCTTTCAATATGATCAAAAGCAAGCTGGACAACTCAAATTCCATGGCGGGACAAGGGGTGTCTTCCTATCCTTTGAGTCCTCACCAAAGTAGAGTGAGGGTGCGAAATGCCAATCATCAAAGAAATATGGGGGCTCAAGTTTTTCCGCAATATGGTCTTCCTCTAGGTTAGACTCCTTCAATGACATAATATCCAAAAGGAGTTCAAGTAATGGCTAGCACTGGTCAGGTGAATGTTGCTACACAACAAGTGAACATTAACAAAGGGTATGTTGGTATCCAAGGGTTTCAAGTAACTATTCAACTGAGGGCAATTCACATAGTAACTAGAGATTAAGCTCAAATGAAATCATTTTATGATACTGTTATACATGATGTGATAGTTGATTATAGTGGGACAAAAGAGAAGATGGAAGTCCTAGAGGAAAAATCAAGAGCTACTAAAGGAGTGAAAAATTATAGTTTGGGAGATGTTGTAGGATTATGCCTAGTTCTAAACGTGATAATACCTGCAAAGTTCAAAGTGCTAGAGTTTGAATAAAGGGATTACATGCCCTAAAAGTCACTTAACCATGTCTTGCAGGAAGATGGTAACTCATGCTTACAATGAGAAGTTGTTAATCCATTTCTTTCAATATAGCTTAGCTAGCATAGTTTTGAATGGGTATATACATCTTGAGGTTGCTCACATTCGCTCAATGAATATTTTTTTATAATATTTTTTTTATCAAGTGAGTGAATATGAGATTCAACCTGATAAAAAGTTATCAAGTGAATATGAGTTTCAACGTGATTATATTTATTTAGAATTAGAATTAGAATTATAATTATATAAGTTTGAGACTTACCATGATAATTAATAATCTTTCGTATTAAAAAATTATAATTTTGATTTAAAATAGAGAAATGGATTTATAGGTAAAAACATAAAACACAAATAAAAACATGAAGCAGCAGTATGAATAGCAAAACAGGAGTGCAAATAGCATAAACATCTAATTCATCTAATTAATAAGGTAGGGTTCTAAATATTAAAAGAAGGGGTGCAAATGCAAACATAATAGAGGCATATGATGCATAAAATGTGGGGTCCACGAATCAGGAAACTGTTAAGCCAAAAAGGAAAAAGTTCTGACTTTTATTTTCTTATTGTTTTCATTATTTAATATTTTTTTTCTTAAAATAAACTCTGATTTTATAAAACCTAAAACCTCTCCACTTTTTTTTTTTTTTTTCGGAACGCACCGTTCCTCCTAAAACTCTAATCTCCAACGGCAGCAACATATGGTCTCTCGCCGGCGGCGCTGCCAGCATCAGTCATACCTGAACCACCTTCGCCAACTCAAGCCACCGACATCTCTCAGCACTTCAATCTCCGACATTAGGGTTCTTCCCTCACTCTGTTCTGTTCGACCTTTCTCACTGTGAGGAATTCTAATAACTTAATTTAATTTGATCTCATTGACTCACTTAGCTCTAGCTTTGAATTAAACTTTTAAATTTATCCTTTCATAACTTATTTAGATTTTTACACTACCGATTGAAACAATTAGATAAATAAATATTTTTGCATGAGTATAGTATAGTGCAATTTTTTTACAATCTCGTTTATAAACCCAAACACACTCTCACGTTAATTAATTATATAATAATAATTAGAATATACGTTAATTAATTACATAATAAAAATAATTAGAATATAAATAAAAAATGATGATAATTAATAATTTTGATGTGATTTGCGTGTAAAAATTTGGCGAACGCTTACGCAGTGAAATATTGATTTATATAAAATTGGTCTTTTTTTAATATTAAAAAAAAATCTTCTTTCATTCTCCTCTCTAAATTAAAAAAGAACAAATTTAAAGGAAGTTTTGTGTTTATATTTTATAATCTTAGTCTTTTCAAATCCAAATCGATTAAGTTTGACTATCCTGTAATCCAAATCGACTCATTTCGATTTAATTAGATTAAGTTGAGTTTTATTTATGATTGAGTGAAATATGATTAAATCCAAAATATCTTACTCTTATATATCATTTTTTTCTTTTCATATTTTAAATTAATTTGGACAAACTTGTTAGATTTGAACTAATAGTTATTTGAAATCTTGAATTAATTTCTACAATATATATATTAATTAGATTGACGGTTATAATTTTTAAAAAAGAAAGTTAACATCTGGACCTCTTTAAGTTTTATTTTGTAAGTTGTGTTTTGTTTTTTGATTGGTACTTCTTAGTATTTTAGTAAAATATTAATTAGTCGGCAATGACTATTTATAAAAGAAGATATTTGGAAAGAGTAATATGAATCAGAGAACAAACCAGAGAGTCAAAAATTTGATTCAAACTAACCATACTTAAAGCTAAAAAAATAAATTCTGAATTATGAAATCCAAAATTTTAAAAATGAATTTCATACTATGACTTCCGCATAAAAAAAAAGGAGAAAAAAAGAAATTATTTTATTTGTGGGTGCAGAAAAAAAAAAAGTATGGAGGTGCATGAGAAAAGTGCCTGGAAAGAGAGTATTGGAAAGCCCAAACCAATCCGTGGATCTATATACACCATTCGTAGGTCTTTTTATTTAACTAGTTTGACAAAAAAAGAAAAGAAGGTACGAATTGAATTCTAATAATTTATTAATTTGATCAGCTAGTTTATTTATTTTAGCTTCCAATAGTATCATTTCATTTTGATTTTCAAATTTATCCTTTTGTAACCTAAATTTTGATCACCCAATTAAATTTTAATTTTTGCAGTAGGAAACTTATACATATTTCTTTACTATTTAGATTTTGACTTTACCTTTTATATTTTCCCAAATAATTTCAACCTCCATACTACTGTTGTTAAGCATATTTGATTTTTTTTTCTGCCAACATCTTTATCGTATTGGAGGTAAAAACCACTAACGACACGTAAAGTTATAATTGAGAATTAGTTTAAAAGTATTTGTATTCAGAATCAGTTTACATATCACTTAAAACCTATGATTTATGATTTTATATGTATCGAATTCAACATGTATACATCAATACGATTATTTTAAAAGTAATAAGATATATGATATATTCATGATGAAAAACATACAAATTTTTTTAAAAACATTATAAATATATTATTATTATTATTTTGTAAATCCAACTTAAAATTATATGTATTAAACATTATAAAAATAAAAATTATCAATTATTATCATCACAAAATATTACTACTTTGTACATTAGATACTAAATTGATAATCATCAGTGAATTATTTTGAAGTATTATATTTAAATACATGATCCAAATTGCATACTTTAAAACAATTTGATAAATAAACATTGATGGTTGTTTAATTTTTTTTTACACTCATTATATAAAAAATAAAGTATTCATACGCATAAATCACAGACAGCTGAGGCAATAGGCGCATGATTAGGTAATACTCCAATTTGTCCGCTATTAGTAGGTAAAATGATTTCCTTCACTTCTGAATCCCAAACAATTCGATTGGGGGTCAATACACAAAGATTTAA